>Ga0315280_10002362_pt1 | contig 30676 bp, 34 predicted proteins | sample YL17G06_40_MG_FD_203697 | JGI IMG/M metagenome (GOLD analysis project Ga0315280, IMG submission 203697) | Sediment microbial communities from Yellowstone Lake, YNP, Wyoming, USA - YL17G06_40 | ecosystem: Environmental > Aquatic > Freshwater > Lake > Sediment | place: USA: Wyoming | collected... | reverse complement strand
TGAAGTGATCTGGCAGAGACATAGCGGTGCTCACAGCGACTCAAAGCGTTTTGGGATCATAACCGACACTCTGCTTTTCTACTCCAAGGGCGAAACTAAGACCTTTCATCCACAATATACGCCCTACACCCAGGAGTACATCGACTATAAATACAAATCGGTCGAGCCGGGAAGCGGGCGCCGCTACTGGCTGAATACTGCTACGGCGGCTGGTCCTGGAAAACCGAAACACTTCAAGGGAAAATTGCTAACTCCACCCCGAGGGACGCACTGGCGGTTCTCACAGGAGAACATCGACAAGTTAGTAAAAGAGGGGCGAATCGTTTTCAGCGATTCGGGAATGCCTTACGTGAAGTATTACCTTGATGAATTGCCGGGGCGTCCCGTGCAGAATTTGTGGGATGACATTCCCATGACGAAGAGCGGTCAGGAGCGGCTGGGCTATCCGACACAGAAGCCGCTAGCGCTTCTCGAACGGATTATCAACTCCAGTAGTAATCCTGGAGATTTGGTCATGGATGCCTATTGCGGATGCGGAACGACCCTAGCCGCTGCCCAGAAGCTAGGACGGCGATGGATTGGAATTGATATCTCGCAGTCGGCCATTCGCGTTGTCGAGCAACGCCTGAGAAAACTCGGTGCTGTAAGTTACGAAGTGCATGGACTGGTGAAGAGTTTGAAGGACCTGAAAGCACTCAATCCCTTTGAATTTCAGAATTGGGCCATCAATGCCGTATATGGCCAGCACTCACCTCGCAAGATCGCCGACATGGGAATCGACGGTTTCACGTTCATGGAGCATCATCCGATTCAGGTGAAGCAAATGGATCATGTCGGGAGACCCGTCATCGACAATTTCGCAGGCGTTCTGCAACGCGAGAAAGAAAAGAAGGGCATGGTCATCGCATTTGGATTCACATCTGGCACGATTGATGAAGTCGCCCGTCTCGAACGCGAGGACAAGATCAAGATGGAACTTGTCAAATGCGCAGATTTGGTTGCGGGAAATGTCCCCTACAAAATCATGATTTAAGAAGTGAGGTTATGCCGGACAAACTGAAACAGCCGAACAAGAAACTAAACACACCCGGCCCAAAGCCTGAAGTCTTGAAGTTGGATGGCAATTGGCGTGACGCGGTAAAGAGGTCCCTGGCGAAGAAGAAGCCAGCGAACGGCTGGCCGAAGTAAAGATCGGGCGTGGTATGTTACACTGAAAGGAACGCGGCTTGCGTAAAGTACACACTTCCGTTCGATTATGACCGCGACGGGTTCGACGACATCGTTCTGGAGAATGCGAACGTTCGCCTGTTCGTCAGCCCCCACGCGGGCGGCCGGTCTTTCGCTTACGTGCTCAAAGAGACGAACGCCAACGCTTTCGATTCCGTGGGCGCGATGCGCGACTCCTTCCTGACTCGCTTCGCGCCCGAGGACATGAAGGGTCTTCCCGAGTGGACGAACGCCAACTGGTTGGGCCTTTACAACCGCCCCTACTCTTTCACGATCGTCACGGGGGCGGGGCCGCGGGCGGAGGTGCACTTCGTCTACGAAGCTCCCGACATTTACCCGAAGGGCGTCGAGGTCGAGCGCCGCCTGACACTCGCAGGCATGGAAAACGTCGTTCTCTCGACGACGCGCGCCACCCCGCGAGGCATCGAGAAGCCGCAGGCTTACGTGCTCGAGTCGTCGGTGCCCTTCCGCAGCTTCGATCAGGCGAACCACAGTCAGTGGTTTGCGTTCGCCCATCCCCGGGAGGATTTCGTCCCTTCGAAGAAGATCGACCTCGGCCTGCGCGTGGGCTTCGTGGGTACGCTCAACAAGCAGGCGAATCAAACCTTCGCTTTGATGTTGCTGACGCCCGCGCAAAACACGCAACTGGTGGTGGAGGACCACTCGGCGCTGATTCGCGCCACCTACCCTGCGTTTACGGAGAAGAACCGGGTCTACACCTATCAGGTGGGCTACTATCTCGGCACCGAACCGCCGGAAAATCTTGACAAGTTGTTCGCCCGCTTCAAGGCGGCCGGACAGCCGTAGGGGGCATATCCAGGGGGCAGTAGGAGTTTGAAATCCTGCTCGGAAGTGCTCCTATGCGCTGGCGGCGGGCGCCAGGAAGTAGTTGCGGCAGGCCTGCGCGACCGTGTCGCGGTCGAGCTGGGGCTTCTTGCTGGTGTACTGCGCCGCCCAGCGAATCTGATTGATGATGTCCTGGGGATAGCAGGCGCGCAGCGGCTGCTTCAACTCCTTGTCGAGCATCCCGATCAGGTGATCGACCACCGGGGCGTCGTAGGCGAGCTCGTAGCGCTCGCAGAGTCGCCGGAAGACTTCGTGGAACTGCTCGCGGTCCAGGTTGTCCACCTTGATCTTGTTTTGGATGCGACGCAGGAAGGCCTCGTCGGCGATCTTGGTCATGTCGAGGTTGGTGGCGAAGACGACGAAGAGGTCGAAGGGAAACTCCACCTTCCGCCCGCCCGAGAGCGTCAGGAAGTCGATCTGCCGGTCGAGTGGCACGGTCCAGCGGTTGAGCAGCTCTTCGGGGCGGATGCGCTGCCGGCCGAAGTCGTCGATGATCAGCACGCCGTTGTTGGCCTTCATCTGCACGGGTGCCGCGTAGAACTTGCTGACCGGGTTGAACTGCAGGTCGAGCATCTCAATGGTCAACTCGCCGCCCACTATCACCCGCGGCCGCGAGCAGAACACCCAGCGCCCGTCGCTTTGTACGCCGGCGGGCAGCTCAGTCTTCTGGTGGGAGATGGGGTCGTAGACGGTGATGATCTGCCCGTCGATTTCGACCGCGTACGGAATCCACGCGTGGTCGCGGTAGATGCGCGGGATGGCCTCCGCGATGGTGGTCTTGCCCGTGCCCGTCGGGCCGTAGAGAACGATCGAGGTTCCCGACACGACGGCCGTGCCGAGCTGAGTCACCATCTGGCCGCTCATCACCAAGTGTGAGAAAGCCCGCGCGAGGTCATCTGGCTTGACGTCTGCGTCCCGCACGCTCTGCGCGTGCACGCGGTTGACGTATTCCTGATAGGAGACCGGCGCCGGCCCGGCATAATGATTCTGGGTCAGAAGCGCGAGCGCGCGCTCCCTGCCCGCCATGGTGGTGGTGATGCGGAAATCACCCCCCGCCATCCCTTTGATCTCGCAGAATTGCTCCTTGCGCAGGTAATCGAACACTTCGTTGATGATGCCGGTCGAGATCCGCATCTTTCCGCCGAGCTCGCGCACGGCCATCTCGCCTTCCAGGTAGAGGAACTTCAGCGCCAAGTCCTCGAGCAGGCTCCGGCGAATCCCGAGTTCTTCCATCGTCTGCGGGACGGGAATGTGAGTGGCAGCGGGTTCCATCGTTGGCCTCCTGCCTCCGAACCTTCGCCGGTCAAGGTGCAGGCCGGCGGTTCAGCGGCGTAGCTTGCGCAGTGCCCAGAGCGGGAAACAGGGCGCGCCGCGCGGCGCGGTCCAGCCCGCAGTTGTTTCCCTATTCTACTGGATTCTCAGCCTGCCGGAATGCCGTTTTCGCCATATTAACGACCGCGATAAGGGCCCCACACTCAAATCCTCAAGGAATGTTCGGCGGGATTCACGAATCGCCCCTACACCAGGCAGGAATCTTCCACCAGAATGGCATGGACTTCCCGCGGGCCGTGGACGCCGCGGATGAGGATTTGCTCGATGTCGGCGGTGCGGCTGGGGCCGGTGATGAAAACCACCGAGCGACCCGGCAGCGGCTCGTTCCGATCGCGAGGCACGGGCAGCCGCTCCAGGATTTCTTCCAGGCTGCCGTAGACTTGGCTCCTCTGGTAAAACGCCACGTGGACGGGTGGGGCGAGCGAGGCGAGCTGCGAACCCTCCGTGCGGCTGGTGAGAACCAGAGTTCCTGACTCCGCCAGGACGAATTCCACCCCGCTAATCCCTACTTCCGCCGCAAAGCACTGCTCGCGGAAGGAGGGTCCCGTGCGGGCCTCAGCCGCCGTACCCTCGTCGGTCCAGGAGGCGACGGCAAGGCCGCGGGAGCGGATCTTGTCCGCCAGACCGAGCCGTCCGAGCAGGGGGTTCCGGGAGAGAACGACCGTGCGGGCCTGGGCGGTCAAAAGGATTCCGGCTAGGGCCTCCTCCAACTCAGCGGCCGATGCGACCCGGTAGGCGCACCCGGAGACTTTCTGCAACTCCTCCTCGAACTTGGGAACGAGTTCGGGGATGGGAGGCAGGACGGGGCCCAGGTCAGGCCAGTCGGACCGGGGTTCCTGGGCTGCGTAGGAACCCCCGGGAGGCCTTCCCAGGGCCCTCCGTATGCGCTCCAACATGTTCTCCCGCTTGGACATAGATCGCCTAAGCGACCATCTTTATCACAAATGACCAGCGTATTCCACTTTTCGGTCTATTTGTCTCACCCAACTCCAACAAAATATTGTGTTTACAAAATTCGAGAAAACAGGCATAATGACGCAACGTTTTCTTCCCTTCGCGCATCGGAAGAGGCGAGGACGTTAAGGTAGGGCTGTCAAAGCTCAATTAAGGATTCGGTGATGCCAACCGCTGTAAAAACACGGAAATCTTCGTTTCGAAACCTCCTGCTCAAGAAGCGTGAAGAGCTTCTGGCTTCGAGCAGGCGCCAACCCGAGGCCCTGGCTACCAGCCTTCGGACCCCGGACGAAGTGGAATTCGCCATCAAGACCGCCCAGCAGGATCTGACGGCCGCCACGGCCGAGCTCCGTTCGCGGATGCTGCGCGAAGTCGAGAGCGCACTGAAGCGGGTGGCGGGCGGAACTTATGGCGTCTGTGAAGGGTGCGGCGAGGAAATCTCTCCCAATCGCCTGAAGGCAATCCCCTGGGCGCGGTATTGCCTCACCTGTCAGGAACTGCGGTCGAAGAACTAGCCGTTTCTTTCCACTTAACCTGGGAATCCGCCGGGCACTGACGGGGTGAACCGTCCCCGCCGCCCTGCGGTCAAGTCACCGCAGGATCCGTGTGTCTCGCCTTTCCCCCTGCAACGTGTCGGAAATCAGGGACAGAATTGAGTCCCTGGGCCGCGTGGACAATTCGCCTCTTCTGATCCGGCCACTTCCGACTGAATAATGATCAGTCTCATGGTGCGAAGGAATCGGAGAGCATCTACACGCGGGCAAATCTGTCGCGAGGCGTGTATGAAATATCGAATCTGATTCCTGCCACCTGGAGCGTCTCAGGGACGCGAGGAGCGCCGCCGAGCCAGCGCCGCGTCGGCTTGTGATACGATGGCGCGATGGCTGGCCAGAACCGACCACGGGTCCCCTCACCCCGGAAGAATTGCAGCTCGCCACGCGCAACCGCGGGATGCCGCTTGAAGCGCTTCGCTACGACACGACACCAGCGGGCCTCCACTACCTGCTCGTGCATTTCGACATCCCGGCGCTCGATGCGTTGTCCTGGCGACTGCGCGTCGGCGGGAACGTCGAACGCGAGCTGAGCCTGAATCTCGACGAGATCCGCGCGCGACCACGCCGAATCCTCCCGATCACGCTCGAATGCGCGGGCAAGCGGCGAGCTCGTTTGTTCCCGCGGCCGATCAGCCAGCCCTGGCTGAACGAAGCCGTGAGCACGGCCGAATGGACCGGCACGCCGCTCGCCGGCGTGCTGGCGGAAGCAGGCCTGAAACCAGACACCGTGGAGATTGTTTTCACTGGAGCCGACCACGGCGTCGAGAAGGGCTACGAGCACGACTACGCGCGCAGCCTGACGGTTGCCGACGCGACGCGGCCCGAGGTTTTGCTGGCCTATGAAATGAACGGTCGGCCGCTCGAGCCGCAGCACGGCTTTCCTTTGCGATTGCTGGTCGCTGGCTGGTACGAGATGACGCACGTGAAGTGGCTGACGCGCATCGACGCCGTCCGCGAATCGTTCGACGGCTACCAGCAGCGCATCGCCTACTGGTATCGCCGCGACGCCGACGACCCCGGCGAGCCGGTAACGCGCATCCGCCCGCGCGCCTTGATGATCCCGCCGGGCTTCCCCGACTTCCTCGCGCGGCAACGGATAGTTGAAAGTGGACGCGTGGAAATCAGCGGCCGCGCCTGGTCCGGGTTGGCTTCGATCGCGCAAGTCGAATTCGGTGTCGATGGGGCCTGGAGCGCCACCGAGCTCGAGAAGCCCGTGGGCCCGTTCGCCTGGTGCCGCTGGTCCGCTGTGTGGGACGCGACCCCGGGCGAGCATGTCCTCTCCTGCCGCGCCGCCGACGCCGCCGGAAATCGCCAGCCGACCGAGCAGCTTTGGAACTTTCAGGGGATGGGCAATAACCTCACCCAGACCGTCCACGTGCTGGTGCGCTGAATCCGCACAACGGGAGCAGAGCGCAATGGGGCCGCGCCTCGAGGGAAAGAGTTACGCGCTGTGGCTGGTGCCGGAAGGAGAAGTGTATCGCCGGCTGGCGCGCACGATTCGGCGACTGAGCCGAGAGTTCTCGACGCCGGTCTTCGCGCCGCACATCACGCTGGCGAGCGGCATCGTCGCGCCGGAGCGCGAAGTGACGACAAAGGCTGCGCAACTGGCAAAGAGCCTTCGACCGCTCCGCCTGCGGCTGATCCATCTCGACTCGCGCCAGGAATATTTCCGCTGCCTGTTCGCGAAAGTCGCGCGCACGCAACCACTTGTTCGGGCGCACCGACGGGCGAAAGAAATCTTCGGCCTGCGGGGCCACGCCTTCCTGCCGCACGCCAGCCTTGTCTATGGAAACATCTCGGACGGAAAAAAGAGAGAGAGGGTGGCGTCGCTTGGGAGGCGATTCGATCTGGAGTGCGAGGTTCGGCGGCTGTGCATCGTCGCCATCCACGGCGCGCCGAGCCAGTGGCGGCAGGTGAAGGCATTTCGGCTGGGAAGGACCTAACGCGGTGGCGCTGCGACCGGCTAGCGCCCCGTTTCAGAAAAAGGTGACACCTGCCGGAGCCTCGCTGTCATGCTGAGCGAAGCGAAGCATCTGCAGTAGTTCCAAATGAGGAGGGAAAAGCAGATTCTTCGCTGCGCTCAGAATGACAGGCCATCGAATTGGTCACTTTCTTCGTTACACGATACTAGTCTGGGCTTTCTGCAGCACTCGACGACCTGCCTCTCCGCGCTGCCTTAGAACCAGGTATGTTTCCTGTAGTCCCGATAGGCTTCGCCGAATTTCTCTTCCATCAACCGATCTTCCTTGCGGGCGCGGAGGATTTGGATTGGAGCGAGTACCAGCAGGATCGCGAGCAGCAGCGGCTGCGCGAGCGCGAGCCCAACGATGGTGAGATCCACGAAGAGAAACATCGGATGCCGGAGGCGCGCGTAGAGGCCGTGCGTCACCAAACCTTTCGGCTGCGCTTTCACGGAAAAGAACCGGCCGAGTTGAATTCTCGCCAGCGTCGCGAAGGTAAACGCGACCGCGGCCAGCGCCACGCCGAACCAGCGTGGCGGCGGGGCGATTTCAGAACGGAGAAGGGACAGCGTCGAACCCCAGCGCAAGCCGTGAAACACCAACTCTGGATGAACCGCCGACATGGCGTGTGAGTATACCATCTGCGCTTATCCTTCCTCCCCAACTCCAACGACGTTGCTGCGGCGCTCGAGCAGGAGAACGTCGCGCCACACGCCGTCCAGTTTGCCCAGCCGCTCGCGGCGGCCGACTTCGCGAAAGCCGCACTTCTTGCACAGCGCGAGGCTGGCAACGTTCTCGGGGAATACGCCGGCCTGGAGAGTCCAGAGGCCGCTCTGTTCCGAGAGCGCGATGAGCGCCTCGAGCAGCGACCGGCCAATGCCCCGGCGCGTGAAGCTTGCGCCGACATAGACGCTGACCTCCGCCACGCCCGCGTAGACGCACCGGCTCGAAACCGGACTGAGCGCCGCCCAGCCTAGAATATGGTCTCCCGCGCGCGCCACGAGGCGCAGATCAGTGAGATGGTCGGCATCCCACTTTTTCCAGGTCGGCGCCTCGGTCTCGAACGTGGCATTCCGCGTGGCGATGCCTTCCAGGTAAATGGCGCGAACCTGCTCCCAGTCGCTCGGCTTCATGCCATCAATGACGTAGTCTATCGTCCCTTCTCAGGGCCGTGGCAATGTGCCCGACATTCCGCTAGAATCGCGGCCGCTGAGGGAATTGGCGCAGCTTTTGCCGCGGATTCGTCGCCGTGCGCAAACTGGAGATTCTCGCACAAACGCGGCGCGGTGGGAGGAGCAACATGATGAGGAGATTGCTGATTCGATTCGCACTCGTGGCGCTGCTTTTCGTGGCGCTCGAACCGGTCATGCGGCTGAGCGCCGCGCCATCCGAGCGGAAGGATTTCGCCTCCCGCTTCGCCTGCACGGAGAACGGCATTGGAAGCTACGTGGCTCGGCGCGCGGCGGGGCCCATCCAAATCGACGGCCTGCTTGACGAGCCTTCCTGGCAGAAGGCCGAGAAGTCGCCGCGCTTCGTCGACATGGTCACCGGCGAGCCCGGCTGGTACGACACGCGCGTCGCCGTGATGTGGGACGACGAGAACCTCTACGTCGGCTACTGGATCGAGCAGCCGTACGTGGAGGCGCACCTCACGGAGCGGAATTCGCTCATCTGGCTGGAAGGCGACGCGGAAGTCTTCATCGACGGCGGCGACGCTTACTACGAGTTTGAGGTCAACCCGCTCGGCACCCTTTACGAAGTGTTCTTCATCTGGCGCGACGCTTACCAGCCGGGCGGCGTGTTCGACGTCCCCGAATTCGACATCTTAAAGCGACAGCCGCTCACCTTCGGCGGCGATTACGATCGCCAGGCAAAAACCTTCTGGAGGGGAACTCACCCGCGCGGCTTGCGTTGGGCGTTTCTGGGTTGGGAATTCCCCGGGATGCGCGCCGCCACGCACGTCGAGGGCAAGATCAATGACAACGCGACTCCCGACAAGGGGTGGACTGTCGAGGTGGCCTTTCCATGGAAGGGGATGAAGTACCTGGCGGCGGGGCGTTCGCTGCCCCCAAAAGACGGCGACACGTGGCGGCTTTTCTTCGGGCGCTTCGAACTGTTCAGGGTGAACGGCGCGGAAGTCGAGCCGCACCCGGCGTGGGTGCTCAGCCCGCATCGCGTCTACGACACGCACCTGCCCGAATGCTTTCCCTACGTGCGCATCTCCGCGAAAACGGTCGGCGAGCCGTAGGTCACACGCACGGTGGGCGGAACCTGCCGATGGTATCTGGTCTGCGGTTTCCGACATCCAAAACCTGAGTGGCGGGCTCCCAGTTCCGAGTTCCCGATTTCTCGTCCTGTTACGCTGATACAGGTCGAGCGTGAGCGCGCAGCCAGCGGTCAAGCTCGTCGAAGCGGAAGTGCCCGGCTTCCGCGAGTCCGATCAGAAAACGGTGCGCCTCGAGGTCGTCGAATTCAACGCCGTATCCGTTCACACGAAGGAAGGCCGTCGCGACTGTAACGGCAGTCCGCTTGTTCCCGTCGATGAAGGGGTGATTCTGCCAAAGGCTTTCGAGCAGGGCCACGGCTTGCTCGACGACGTCGCGATAATAACCGCTCCTTGGCCGGGCCAGTGCGGATTCCAGCGCCCCTCGGTCGCGAACGCCGTGACTTCCTCCGAACAATTCGATGAGGCGGGTTTGGGTGGCCAGAACTTCTTCGACGGAAGGATAGCTTGTCACTGAGCGAGACGGCGAAGCAGTTCGGGGTGGGCGACGATGAATTCGTCAACGGCGGCAAGGAAAGGGCTGGCGGCCGGTGCGGTCCTGCGGCTGCGCAGGTATTTGATAAACTCACGAACCACCGCCTGCTCCTCAGCGGAAAGTTGCGAGACGATCGCCGTCAGCCTTTCGGACTTCATGTTTCGCCTACCTCAATCCAGTATATCCCCCTACCCGCCGTGCTTCAAGCCACTGCCACTGCAATCTGTTCTCGGAGAATCTCGCCACCGTGTTTGTGCACACACGTCATCCAAAGGCATCCTCTGCGGGAGCACAGTTGTCGAGTCGAGTCGGGCAAGCCCGGCCAGTCACCGCCCACGGCCGCTTTGGGGATCAGCAGGAAGAAGGGATGGTTGCAGACCCGGGTCATGGACGCGGCAAGCGGAGCCGGTGTGTCATCCGACGTCAGATTTCGGCGCCAGCCATCGTGGCCGAGTTATACTGCGACCCGCCCGATCCCGCTCGGGACAAAACTTGGAGGTGCAATCATGACCAAGAACGAATTCTACGACTTCGTGATGGCAGCTTTCCGCCCGGCGAAAACGCTGGTTGGCATGGTGCCCGCGGACCAGCTCGAATGGCGCCCGGGGCCGACATTCATGAGCCTCGGCCAGCTCATCAATCACCTGACTGAACCGCTCGGCGAGGGCCTGCGTTGTGTGATCACCAACCAATGGCCCTTCACGCCGGAACAGATGGAAGCAGGCATGAAGCTCGAGAATATCCCCTCTTGCAACGTTGAGCAGGCCCTGGAGAGACTTGGAAAGGACCAGGCCATCCTGCGCGAGGTGCTCGATGGTCTGACCGAGGAAGATTTCGCGCAAATGACGGTCTCCACGCCCTGGGGGTGGAAGGGGAAGCTGGAGGCTATGGCCCTTTCTTTCCGCGAGCACTTCACCAATCACAAGATGCAACTGTTCCTGTATCTGAAGCTGCTCGGCCTGCCCGTCAACACCGAGACGCTCTACGGGGTCTGACTGACGGTCGGAGCACCGGGTTCGCCGCCAAGCGTCGCGGTTTTTGGGGCTTGCCGTTGGCGTGTGCGCGCACCCCGGCGGACGTGCAGAACGCGACCTCATGATGTGGCTCAACCCATGGCCCGCTGCAACGCCGCGGGAACCGGGATATACTTCGCGGCCATGGGACAGTTCAGCGAGGAAGAATCGAGCGTCGGACGTTACTACGACGGCCCGATCTATGAGGGCGAAATCACTCGGCTACCGCGGGATTGTCCGGTCGAGTTCGCCATCACGTGCCGCTGGCTCGAGCGCCTGGCGACGAGCGGCATGATGGTGGCCGAGATCGGCGTGGGCGGCGCGCACTACACCGAAATCCTGGCGAGGAAAGGCTGCCGACTCCACCTGGTGGACGTCTCGGAGCGGCTGCTCGAATCCGCAGTGCGCCGCCTGCAGGACGCGGGCCTCGAGCGGCAGATCGTCGCCGTGCATCACGAATCGGGCGCGCAGCTCGCCGGTCTCGAACCCGCGAGCGTTGATCTCACGCTGCTGCTCGGGCCGCTCTATCATCTCCGCTCGCCGGAAGACCGCCGGCATTGCGTCCGCGAGTCTGCGCGGATCCTGAAGCCGGGCGGCACGCTGCTCGCCGCGGGCATCAACCGGCTTTCCTATCTGCGCGACCTGTTTCGCGAGAGTCCCTTGCAGGCCTCTCAGCGCCGGGCGTTCCACGATGAATACCTCCGCGATGGGAACCTCGACCCCGAGCACGCGCCGCCCATCGGCTACGCGCACCTGACGACGATCGCGGAGTTCCGCGCCTCGTTCGAAGGATTGTTCGAGGAGCAGGCGCTGGTCGGCGCCGAATCCTTCACGACCGCCTGGCAAAAGAAGTTCGGCGAGCTGCCGCTGGCGGAAAGGGAAGCGGAAGCGTGGCTCGACCTGGTCGAGCAGACAGGGAATACTCCCGAAGGGCTCGCACAGTCCGACCACTTCCTGTTCGTCGGGCGCAAGCTGTAGCGGCACGATCTCGCTCAGCGAGCGCCGCAGAGCCCTCAGTCGAATCGGGCGGATTCAATCGTTGCCCGGAAGAATTCGAAGTAACGGTCTTCGCCGAACCACCAGCCGGCACCTAGGCTGGAGGGAATCGTGTGGCCCGCGAAATTACACTCCGCGTGTGACTGACTTCCGAACGGAACGAATTCGAAGGTGCCTTTCTCCCGCGCGTCTCCCCAGCGCGGAACAACAGCGTGAAGCAGCCTACCCTCCGCATCGAAGGAGAGCGTCAACTGGAATTCCTCGCCGTTCATGACGCGGATGACCTTGGCGGATTGGTCATCAACCGCCTCCCACCGCGCGCCGCGCTGGGGAAGGAGGCAGGACGGAACCCATACGGCTTCAATCGCCAGCCGACCGAGGGCGGACATGTCGATATCTGGGCCCTGGGCGCGGGCGATGGGAAGGAGTCCCCACAGCCGGAAATTCATCATGCCGCGCCCGTCGGCGTAATGGTCCGCGCCCTCGATCCACGCGAGGCCGCTTCCCATTCTGGCCTTCCAGACGAAGCCTCGTGACGGAACCAGAAGTTGTTCCGCGGTCATGGGCATCCAGGGCGCTCCGGGCTTCGTTCTGAACTCACCTCGCATGGTCAGTTGGGCCGAGGAAGCGAGCGGCGTCCCCGGTTGGATGGCATGGAGGAGATATCGGCGGGCGGGTTCCGGCAGGTCCGCCACCATAGCTGGCGTGAAAAGCTCTACCGTCGGCTGTATCGCCAACGACCGCCATACCCTTGCGACTCGTTTCTCTCGAGCGGCGCGATAGAGGCGTGCGGCCACCAGGCCGACCAAAATCAGCAGCAGGAGGACAAAGAGAATCTTCACAATTATCATTTCTCATGTTAACGCACTGTCGCACCAGATGGGTTACAGAAAGCTCTCGGGCCTCGGGCACACTTGACGCGCTCACCAAGGAGATGATCTATCTTGCCGTGAGCGCGACGAACCAGTCCCGCTTTGCGGGATCGCCTCGCACACCGCCGCGGCGCGCAAGGCGGGGATGACGGACGCCATGTTCGCAGAGTTGATGGCCGTGGTCGGCATGGCGAACGAAACTAATCGCCTCGCCAGCGGCTACCAAGTCGAAATCGACGCGCAGTTCAGAACGTAGGGAGGCGCAAGTCAGCTTTCAGCCGTCAGCCTTCCCCCGCACACCTGAAACCTGGCACCGGCTCTTCCCCTCTGCCCTGCCTACTTCTCTTGCGGGAACTTCAGCCAGAATTGCTCGCGTTTCGAGAGTTGGGCGCTGCCGGCGCGGAAGACCAGCAGCCCGCGGCCGAAACAGGTGCTCAGCCGAAACAGCGTGGCGGGGTGCGCGCGGCCGTCCGAGGTCTCGAACTCGACTCGAGCGCCGTCGTGCGCGCGCAGCAGCTCGCCCAGTCGCGCGCCTTCGCTCTTTTCACCCTGATGGAAGATGACGAGTGCGACGCTCTCCGGCTCGCTCGTGTGCGCCTCGAGCACTCGGCAGACCATCGCCCCACTCGCCGCCGGTGATGGCGGGGCCGATTGCGGTGCCGCCGCTGCCAACGTCAAGACCGCGCCGAGCCCGAGCGTCGCCCCGCACACGGTTTGAAGTTTCCATTGCATGACGCCCTCCCTGGTGGATGATAGTCTGGTCCGCCTTCATCTGCCCGTCACGGGCGCCTCGGTAGGCCGTGCACAACCCGCCCGTTGCGGTACAATCTACGCTCAGGGCATGGACGCACGGTTCGAGAGGAGAGCGCAGAGCTGTTCTTCAACTCTGCGGTTCTCGTATGTCCAGGTTAAGGGCCGCGGACTTGTAGAACAAGTTTGCGCTACCTTCGTCTCGCATTCGGCAAAGGAGTTTTCATGTCATCAAATCCCGCCGAGCGGCCCGCGTCTGGCATGAACCTGCGAATTAGCACGCAAGAGGACGCGACGGTGGTGGTCTGCGCCGGCCAGCTGACGGCCGAAGTCAAGGAGGAGTTCAAGGCCGAAATCAGCGCCTTGATCCCCAAAGCGAGCCGGATCGTGCTCGACCTTTCGAACGTCAGCTACATGGATAGTTCGGGCCTCGGCACCGTCGTGGGCCTTTACGTTTCCGCGCGAAAGGCGGGCGTTGAGCTGCAGCTCATCAATCTCAGCCAGCGCGTTCGGGAGCTGCTCGGCATGACGAATGTGCTCTCCGTCTTCGAATCCTGCGGCCAGTATTTCGTCCGGATGGGTTGAGACAATTGAGAGATCGAGCGATTGGGAGACTGATTCATTGAGTCATCGGGTCATTGAATCATCGAAAGGCTGCGCTGACGAAGGGCGTAGCGAAAGCCCACGGCACAAACTCCGTGCCGTCGCTACCAACTATGTACCATACAAAGGGAGGTCTACTCTCATGCCAAAAATGACGACGTTATTAGCCAGCACGGCCGTGCTGGCGCTCGGAGCAATCTTGTCCGTAGGAAGCGCTTCACACGCGGCGGCTCCCGCGCCGGGTCCCTCCGGCTATCGCCTCATCAAAACCGTTCCCGTCGGCGGTGAAGGCTTCTGGGACTATCTCACCGTCGACAGCCAGGCGCGCCGACTTTATATTTCCCACGGGACCCACGTGGCGGTCATGGACATCGACAGCGATGCGATCGTCGGCGACATTCCGGACACCGAAGGCGTGCACGGCATTGCGCTCGCTCCTGAGCTCAACCGGGGTTTCACGAGCAACGGCCGCGCCAATACGGCGAGCATCTTCGACCTGAAGACGCTGAAGACTATCGGCACGGTGACGACCGGAACCAATCCCGACGCCATCGTCTATGATGGCGTGACAAAGCGCGTCTTCACGATGAACGGTCGCAGTCACGACTCTACCGCCATCAATGCCGCCGACGGCAGCGTCGTGGGCACGCTCGCGCTGGGCGGCAAACCGGAATTCGCCGTCGCGGACGGCACGGGCAGCATCTACGTGAACATCGAGGACAAGTCCGAGCTCGTCCGCTTCGACGCGCGGAAGCTGACCGTCCTCGACCGCTGGCCGCTCGCACCCTGCGAGGAGCCCTCCGGCCTCGCCATGGATTTGAAAAACCGCCACCTCTTTGCCGGATGCCACAACCGCATGATGGCGGCGGTGGATGCGCAGACCGGCAAAGTGATCGCGACGCCGCCCATCGGCGAAGGCGTTGACGGCAACGGGTTCGATCCGGACACAAACGATGCGTTCGCGTCCAATGGCGACGGAACGCTCACCGTCGTCCACGAAGACTCACCGGAGAAGTTCACGGTCGTCGAAAACGTGGCGACGAAACGGAGCGCGCGCACCATGGCGCTCGATCCGACGACGCATCGCATCTACCTCTCCGCCGCCGACCTGGGTCCGCCCGCCCAGGGCCAGCGCCGGCCGAGCCTGGTGCCCGGCTCCTTCGTCATCCTGATTGTCGGGAAGTAATCGGCAGGCGGTGGCACACAGTGGTTCTCCAACTCTGCGGCGTTCGCTTCTACGAACCGCGGTCCTACACATCGGGTTTAGGCTGCCCGCTGTTGGACGTTCTTGGCTAGAACGACCTTTTGTCCGAATGACAGAAATTCGTTGCAGGGCTTCCTGGGTGTGCTAGCATAGGAACCCTATTACCTGCGCGTATCATCTAACTGGTTGGTCGTATTGGGGAATGGGAACCTGGGGCGCGACACTCTACCTCTGGGAGGTGGATTTGTGCCTGTAGCGACAGAGAAGCTCAAGCATCCTTCGGTGATGGAAGCTGTCTGCGAGTTCACATTTGCCAAGGGCATTTCTTATACGATCATACCTGGTGCGATGAGGGAACGGCTGCGCCCGAAGTTTCCATCATTCGAGGTGCTTCCGACGGCTCAGCTGCTCGGTGGAATCCCCGATGAAGTCATGATGCCACAGGTACCACACCATAGATTTACAAGCCAAGACCCCAATGCCCTCGTGCAAACTGGCCCACGACTTTTGACCGTGAACGTGTTGCCTGTCTATCCGACATTTGAGGTTTTCCGTGACTTGATTCTTTACGCGCTCGGGCACTACAAGGGAGTGGCAGAGGCAGGGAATCCGGTAAGGGTCGGCCTTCGTTACATCAACCACATTCAGTCCGCACAGACCGAACTTGATCTCAGCAGTCATCTGAAATGCTCGCTTTCGTACCCGAAAGAACTACCCCATCCCCCGCAAGAGATTTCTGCCCGCCTCGTCTTATCTTACGGAGAACTCGGGACGTTGGGACTTGCGATAGCTTTTCCAGCCCGCACTGCTCAAGGCGAAGTCGGAGCTCTTCTTGACCTTGATTTCTCTTGGAGCGAACCGAAAGACTTCGATTTAGACCGATTCCCCGATTGGCTGGATGAAGCCCATCAGGTGATCTATTCCGCTTTTACCTCGACAGTGCTCGAGCAAATCATGAGTCAGATGCGAGGTGAACGACCATGAATAACGCTGCATCTTCGACGACGGGAAGGTTTGGAGACCCAACAGTATGTAGCGTGATCTTCGCACCTCGACCCCAAAACTACACTTTGTCGTCGGTTACCACCGAAGGCCGGATTACCGAAGGATTAGGCTTGGAGGCTCTGAGGGACCCAGGTGCATTTGTGACTCGGAGAATGTTCGAAAACATGCGAAGGCTTGGACCTGAGCTTCGCGAGCTTTTCGCAAGGTATTTACGCGACTATCTCGAAACATCGTTCACCACAGCGACCTTGAAGCTCCCAATTGAAGTTGCTTTCCCCGGGGCCGGACGGGTCCCGGCGAGGAGCTTTCCGTTTGCTGATCACTTGGATCTGCTGGCCTTGCCTACCGTGGAGGGTATCTCCTTCGACCCTGACGATTTCGTTGAACGTTGATCAGTCGCGAAATGGCTATACCTTTCTACGAAAAGGCGGGCTCGCTCATCTCTCCCGGCGACATCTTTCATAGGTTGCCATACCATAGGGTGCCCAAACCTCTGAGGGTGGCTCGGAAAATTGCCTATTCCCTCCCGAAGACCTCCAAAATTGAAGGCGAGCTGAGAGTAATACTCGAAGTTGGAAAGGACACTCCAAAACCAGATTTCGATTTTGACCCACCTGGTGAAGAAATCCTATCAAACGCGAAAATGGCGAAGGCAATTTTCCTCACCTGGGGCAGCGAAGTGGAGGATGATGAGAGAAGCGGCAAGCTCCACAAAAAGGATTGGCTAATAGCCCCCGTTTTTCCGCTATCGCCACTTCAAGAGGCAAAGGTAGTTGACCCTTCTACTGGCAGCGTGATCACGATGGCAGACGCCATCCGGGCTGGCAAATCGCCGAAGTTCTTTCCTCTTTCATCGTTACCAAACGAAGGCAGAGAAGAATACTACGTGGATTTCAGGAAGATTTGCCCTTTGGCGGCCACGCACTTCCAAGGGATCCCGAGACTGTGGCGTCTTTCTCGTGCGGCCCTTAACGACTTCTATCACCAGCTCATTTGGTTCCTTACCCGTAAACGGATATTTTTCGAGCGGATTAAGTGTACAAGTTGCGGAGCTCTCGTCGACTTGGGAGTCACGTTTGAGGGGCAGCCAGTAGAGCCGGAGGGTGATGAGTAGCGTCCATCGAATCCTCCTTCTCGCATTGGGCATTGCACAATTCCGAAGCGGGTAGAACGAACTTGGTTTTCAACTCTTTGGCTCTTTAACTGACCGCTCGCTGCGTCTCGGTTCGGGAAATCGCGGACTCGTACCCCGCGCGAATCAGCACGAGCCGAGGGCCGCGGGGGGATGAGCTACTTGCCTTTTGTCGTTTGCTGAGCGGGAGCGGGTGAACGCGCTTCCGCAAGAGTGCCGGTGGGCTGGGGATGGAGGCTCGCGAGTTGGTCGAGCAATTCCGTGCGCGTGGCGACGAAATCATTCCAGTCCTTGCTGGCGACCGACTGCGCGGGCGGGAGTTTGAGGCGGAGGAAGTTGACAAAGGCGCCGTGTCGGGTGACGCGGAAATCGAGGTGGGGCCCGGTGGCCAGGCCCGTGGCGCCGCTTCTGGCGATGATCTCGCCCTGCCGAACCTGCTGCCCGGGGCGCACCAGGATGCGCGAAAGGTGCAGGTAGTAGGTCTCGTAACCCATCGCATGCCGCAGGCGGAGCATCTTGCCTCCGCCGCCGTTCCAGCCCGCGGAGACCACGCGTCCATCGCCCACCGCCTGCACGGGGCTTCCCACGGGCGCGCCGTAGTCCACGCCCAGATGCGGCCGGTAGCGTTTCAGGATGGGATGAAACCGGCTGCGGCTGAAGCGGGAAGTGACCGCCGCGCTGAACTTCAGCGGCGAGCGCAGAAACGCCTTCTGGAGTGATTTCCCGCTCGGGCCGTAATAGGATGGCCGGCCGGCGGGATCGCGGAAGAGCACGGCTTGGTGAAGCTGGCCTTCGTTCTGATACTGCGCGGCGAGGACGCGTCCGTAACCCCAGAGCTGGCCATTGAGCATCTTCTTTTCGACTAGCACCTCAAACGTGTCACCCGGCTGCGTGTCGGTGCTGAAGTCCACATCCCATCCGAAGATGTCGGCGATTCCCAGCGTCAGCCAGTCGCCCTCGCCCTGGTCCGCCACCGCCTGGAAAAGCGAGTCGCGCACCGTTCCCGCCACGCCGGCCACCGTGAGCGTGTACGGCACCGGCTGAAGCTCGGCGCGAAACCCTTGCTGCTGTTTGGTGATCCACAACAGGCGGTCTTCGTCCACCTGGTAGCTGACGGCGCGCAGATCGCCTTTTCCCGACCGGATGATATCCACGCGGTTCCCGGCGCGGACGCGCGCCAGGTTGTAGACCGGCCGCGCGTCGCGGATGATTTCCCCCACCGTCGCCGCGTCAATCCCCTCCTCGGCCAGGAACTGGGTGATGGTGGTGCGGGCGGGCAACGCCTCTTCTTCGTGCACGAGGCGGCGCGAATTGATCACATCGACTTCCGCCGCCGCCAGGCGAGACTCCTGCGCCAAAAGCTGCTCGGCCAGAGACCGCTTCTGAACGATCGACTCGAGCGGCAGGCCTCCCACGGCGGCGGCCAGCGCGCACCAGAGCACTAGCCGCCCCACACGGGTACCGCGCGCGACGTTTCCCGTCTGCCCGTCCTGGGCAGGGCCTCCGCGGGCGTCGAAGCCTGAAGGTCGTCCCCACATACCCGCCCAATCTACCACAAAGCGGAGAGATGAATACCCCGGGAATTACAGAAAATGGGATTCTCTCTTCGCGCCTCGCTTGACTTCCCCCGCGCCACGGTATACATTTATAGGCTAGCTAACAATCACGGCGATTCTGAGCGCCCGGCACCGGACCCCTGGAGAAGCTTCCCGTGGAGATCCCAACCGTCGATCCATCCCTTCCCGGTGAACCCGGCACCGAGGAGAGCCTCTCGGGCGGAAGCCCCTTGCCGCCCAGTCCCTCGCCCCGCCGGCGCGGCCGGCCCTTGAGCGAGGCCGAACTCGCGGCGCGTCGCGCCAACCTCGAACTTGCCCGTGCGGCCCCGCGCGATCGCATCTACCGCCGCACGCGCCGCCGTCGCGAGGCCAGCCGACGCAACATACAACTGGCGCTTGCCTGGCGACGCTCGCCCGAGGGCAACGCCCGCGCCCGCTTGAACGCCTTCCAGCACGGACTGGCCGCGAAGACCAGTCCCGAGCTGCGCGCCGCGCTGGGTGAGAGTCCAGAAGATTTCGCCCGGCACCTCGAACTGGTCTCGCGCGTCTTCCTGCCGCGGGATAAAGAAGAAGGGCGGCTCATCGAGCGCCTGGCCCAGGCCACCTGGCGGCACATTCGCATCTTCCGCGCGCAGGCGCGTCTCGAGCGTTTCGCCTGGCGCCGCCTGCTCGCCCGGGCGGGCAAAGGCCGGCGCCTCACGCTCGAGGAGACTTCCGAGCGCGCCTACCAGGTCTCAAAGCTTTTCGCGGAAGCGCGCCTCGTGGAGAGCGAAGCGTCCCGGCTCGGGGATCGCATCGAGCGCATCCTCGCCACGCTCATCCGCGAGCGCGCCCGCAGGGAATAGGGGACAGGTGACAGGTTTCAGGAAAAGAGCCGACGGCAACGCGCAGCCGCCCGTGAACATGTTGCGGCTTTCGCGCCGTTACACCACAGAGCCACAGAGGCACAAAGCAATGTATCCCAGATCGATTGGTCAGCGAATTACTCTGTGTCTTGGTGTCTTTGTGGTGAGGTTCCCCGAACCTTCGCTTCCAGCCGGACACCACAAAGCCACAGAGGCACAAAGACCCGGATCACTGAGTTGGCGGTTCAACAAGAACTTTGTGTCTTGGTGTCTTTGTGGTGAGGTTCCCCGGACCTTCGCTTCCACTCGGACACCACAAAGCCACAGAGGCACAAAGCAATGTATCCCAGATCGATTGGTCAGCGAATTACTCTGTGTCTTGGTGTCTTTGTGGTGAGGTTCCCTGAACCTTCGCAGACATCAAGGAGCGATGTCGGCGCCACCCGCGTTCCCCGAAGGGGAACAATGCGAATAGCCGTGGGTGAAGCCCACGGACCGGGTTCGGATGCCCGGATGACGTCCGGCCCTGAAGGGGCCGAACATGGTGCAGCGCGGATTTTGTTGAACCCTTCCAGGGTTCTACGAATTCCGATGGATCTTTCCGGGGGCGCTGCCCTCGGCTATTCACCTTGAACCCCTGCGGGGTTCGGAACTTTCGCCGACATCAAGAGGCGATGTCCGCGCCACGTGCGAGATGTTTGCATTTGTAGCGCAGGGTTCGCGTTCTAACCCTGCGGCGTGTCCAGCGGCGCGAGGCGGTTGTCGCGCCGCCCCAAGCCGCGTCGCGATGGAAACGCCGTCCCGCTCTGCGGGACTGGCGTGCGAGTGTTGCGCTACTTCCCTGATTCGCAGACATCAAGAAGCGGTGTCTGCGCCCCCCGCGGCAAATGTCATTCTGAGCCGAGCCCTGCCCCGGATGGGGCGGGGCGCAGCGAAGAATCCCGGCATTGAGCGAAGGAAATGCCGAGACCCTTCGTTGCACTCAGGGTGACAGGAACCTTCGCAGATATCAAGCAGCGACGTCTGCGCCACCCGCGTAAGACGTAGCGCAGGGTTCGCGTTCCAACCCTGCGGCATTTCCAGCGGCGCGCGGCAATGGTCGCGCCGCCCCAAGCCGCGTCGCGATAGAAAAGCCGCAGACCTCAACGAACCGAGGTCTGCGCTACCCGCTGCTTGCTGCATAGATGCGCCACCCGGCGGTTACCAGTTGGACGGAATCGTGTATGCTAGGATGTATCCGTACAACCACGCCAGGAAAGCCAAGGGTTTGAGTCGGAGGGCAAAGAAACCGAGGATGTAACTGAAAGGAAAGAGCCACAAAAAATGGAAAGGGGAACGATGGAGAGCCAAAACGCCAATCACCGACAGGGTTTGGATCATAGCAGACGTGTTCGCGGGCAAGACTGGCGCGTTAGTTGTTTTGTAGTGATTTCTGACGGTCGCGTTTGTACCAAGCGCCAACAAAGCACCGAGCACCAGGACGCCCCATTCCATCCATTTCATCAGATGCACCTCTTGGAGAAAACAAGAGCCGCAGAGTCACGAACCAACTCTGCGCTACCCGCTTAGTCGGGCTGCCGACCCGTACCGCCACACACGGAACAGTTGCCAGGGTCTCCTGCTCCTTTACCGCATGCAGGACAAGTGCCGCCGATTGCGTCCTCAATGGCGGCACCAAGTGCCTCGAAAGGGCCACTAGCGTCATGAAATCGATTCTGACAAACACCAGATCCATCACAAGCACCACATTCATGTTCCATTGGAACCCCCCTCCGTACTGAGTTGCTCCCCCTCTTTGGTCCAAATCAAAATATGAGATCGATGAGGGTACAAGATACACCTTGGGCACTAGCTGGTAGCCACGGCACGTTCTTCATGCCGTGGGTTCGAAACGTCGTGGCCCTGAAAAAGCCCACGGCATAAAGGCCATGCCGTGGCTACCCCCTTGGTGGTGACAGAAGTTGGTAGCGCAGGGATCGCGTTCTAATCCGTTAGCCGACGGACGGCATCTCCAGCGGCGCGAGGCCATGCTGCACCACCCGCGTAGGGGCGCATCGCGATGCGCCCTCGTTGGGCGGTTCTCGAACCGCCCCTACCACCCGTCGCGCCGCCCCAAGCCGCGTCGCGATGGAAAAGCCGTCCCGCTATGCGGGACTGGAAAGCGAGCGTTGCGCTACTTCCCTGATTCGCAGACATCAAGAGGCGATGTCCGCGCCACCGGCGTCATTCTGAGCGGAGCGAAGAATCCCCGCATTTGCGAGAGAAATGCCGAGACCCTTCGTTGCACTCAGGGTGACAGAAACCTCCGCAGACATCAAGAGGCGATGTCCGCGCCACCCGCGGCTAGTCTGGCCCCGTGTATCCGAACTGAAAGAGGAGTCTGCCACCATCGTGGCGCCTGTTGAGATTGTCAACCAATGTTATCCGGCCCTTGAAGGCCTTGTTGTCCGGGAATGGCGGCGGGGCGATCCTGAAGAAAGTGTGAACCTCCCCTATTCCTCGTTGCCGGATGGTCTGCGGGAACTGCATCTGGTTTACGGCCCGCCTCAACAAGCACTTTCTGTAAGCCACCTCGGCCCTGACGATGACCAACGGCTCGTCGGTATTGTTAGTCACCAGGTAGTCTGCCATCAAATGCATGGCCGGCTTACCTCCCTCTTGCGCCGCAGTCCTTCTGGACCTCTGATAGGCAACGCCCACGGCGGGGACTCGCTTGCCCGGGCGTTTTCTGTCAACTTTGGAGCCGAGCCAACCCAGGAATTTAATGAGGCCGTCAACGATCCGGAGAGCGAAGTTTCCGATGGTGAGAGGATCAGCCATGGAGATCCCGCAGGAGGAGTCAGAGAAAAGCCGCAGAGTTACAGACCAACTCCGCGCTACCCACTTCAGAAACCGACCTTCTTCATTTCCTCTTGCAACGCGGGTGTCCACTCCTCGGTTAGGACCACAGAGAGCACTTGATTCCAGGGCACGAGAAGACTCAGGCGTTTTGTGCTCGGGTCCTGTTTATGTAGTTCTGTAAACAGCTCAATCCAAAGACCGCGAGGATCATCAGAATCAAGTTGGTAGCCACGGCATGTTCTTTATGCCGTGGGTTCGTAACCTTGTGGCCCTGTAAAAGCCCACGGCACAAAACCCGTGCCGTGGCTACGCGCTACCCGCGTTGCCGATATTCTGAGCAGCAGCTTCTCTGATGTCCGAGTCGAGCTTTGCGAAGCGCTGCGAGAATTGGGTAATGTCATGTTTGTTGTCAAAATCACGCGTAGCTTCCAACCAGCGATTGAGGGCCTTGAGATCTCCCAACTCCTTCGCGATAAAGAGACGATCTCGGAGGATTCTGAAGGAGCTGGCTTCAGCCCCGTCACGTGCCCGCTGTTCCTCTCGACCGATGGCGACGCCTGCGCTTCCAAAGCGGACTATGGTCGAGAAGGCGTCAGCAAGTGCACTCAACACCTCGCGGTATTCCTGCTTCTTATTGTCGGCGATCCAATGCTCTTTCTGCAGCCGTTTCGATAGAACATGGCCGTAGCGCACGCCTACGAGCGGCCCAAGAGCAGCCCAGATTCCCAAGATAATCGTGGCCCACACGAAGAAGTTCATTTCCGCCCTCCATGTGCGCTGGCGCGAGTGGCGCATACATCGCCTTCTTTGCGATGTGTGGCGGCCGCCGGGCTATAACCACAATAAGATGTTGACGGGTATATACACCTGGGGCGCGGAAAAAGCAAGGGCAGCGCTGATTGGGCGATTGAGGGATTGAGCGATCGGGTCATTGGGCGATTGGGGGGATCGCAGGCTGAACGCTGGGCAGGATCGAGGATTCAGGGTCGGGCCAAAGGTGCCAGCAGCATGGGCAGGGGACGGAGTTCGCGCTTCAGAGGATCCAAGATGAAACCCAGGGCTTCCAGGGAAATGGTGCCGAGCATCGTGCTGTCGCCTTTTTCCCCGAAAATAACCGGCGTCGTGCCTTTCCGGTTATCGAGACGAAATAGGACGTCGCCAATGGGACGCTTAATCTCCGACCCGTCGGCCAGAATGAATTTCCGTTGCGAGTGCGGCTTCACGCCCAGACGACGTAGCAAGTTTGCCGGAATCACGGAGCATGCCGCGCCCGAATCCACCAGGAATTTCAGCCGAGCCGTCTTGCGCGGTTTGGCGGGATTGACGATCGTCGCTTCGATGAACGTCAGACCCATGCAGCCGCCCTCTGCCTGGAGTTTAGTTTCTGCCGCGAGGCCAGTCAAGCAACCCGGTGGCGTGCGGGCCAATCGGAATTCGCGGCTCGGGATTCGGGGCTTGGGTTCTGCGGATGCTTTCTCCTGACTCCTTGATCCCGTCTTCTGCCAATCGAGGCGCGGCGGGCCGTGACCCGCCGCGCCGGGTCATGGGGGAGCCCGCGCATTCAAGGCCTAATTTCACATCGGCGCGCTTTTAGGCCAGCCCCATTGGCTTCCTCGACGGTGGCCCTATTCGGCCACCGCTGGCCGAAATCGAGCAGACGGGTTTTCTCCACCCGACGGACTCCCGGCGGTAAGCACGCTATCCCTAAGAAAACAAAGGGGATAATCTCCAGGAAAAGGCGAGCAGATTGGCTGCAAAGTTGCCGTCGAGGAGCAGTCTGGAGTTTGTTCACCGCGAAAGAGGAGTGCCTATGGACAGCCGCATTAGGAGTAGGGAGATGGGCGAAGCGTTGTATCGAGGAGCCGCCCGCGCCTTGGCCTTGACGATCTGCCTCGGCGCCCTGCCCGTATGGGCGGGGCAGAACCGGCAGGACGCGCCCCCCGCAACAGTTCAGGAATCAAGGGACGAGTCCGCGCCTGACAACGCTCCTCAGGGTTCGCCTCCGGCCTATCAGCAAGTGCCGCAGACGCTCACCCTGGCAGCCGGGACCGTGATGACGGTAAGAACCTCGCAGTTGCTTTCGAGCGACCAAAACCGGCCCGGCGATGGCTTCAGTGCCGAACTGCAGCAGCCGCTGGTCGTTGACGGGTGGGTCGTGGCACGGCGAGGCCAAACCGTGCTCGGCCGCGTTGCCGTCGCTCAAAAGGCGGGGCGCGTTCAGGGAGTCTCCCAGCTAGGAGTGGAGCTCAGCCAACTGGTTCTGGTGGACGGCCAACAACTGCCCATTCGCACGCAGTTGATGCAAACTTCCGCCGGCACGTCGCATGGACCAGATGCTGCGGCGATCGGAACCTCCACCGGAATCGGCGCCGCCATTGGAGCCGCTGCCCATGGGGGTGAGGGTGCGGGGATCGGCGCGGCGGCGGGAGCGGGGGCAGGTCTAGTGGGCGTTCTGCTCACGCGCCGGCGGCCCACCGTGATTCCGCCCGAGACCCTGCTGACCTTCCAGTTGGTGTACCCGCTGACCATTTCCACCGAGCGAAGCCATGTGGCGTTTCGGCCGGTCGCGCCAGAAGACTACGATGGAGGAACACTTCGCCGTCGGACGGAACACTTTGCGGTCGCCCCCGGTCCTCCGTCTCCACCGCCCTACTTCTGGGGGGGCTTCTACCCTTGGGGCTATTACTACCCGGGTCCGTTCTTCATCGGATTCTACCGCTTCGGCGGGCGAGGTCATCGACGCTGGTAGTCTGATCAGCGTTACCCTCGAAATCGGGCAGCGTTGATCTGCTGGACTTACTTCGTAGCGGTGCGCTTGAAGGTGAGGGCCACGGGAGCGGCGCCGAACTGGCGCCACTCGCCGACCAATTCCTGGCCGGTCAGCTCACCGATGTAGACTGCGCCGGCGCTGCGCACCTCGAAGCGCAGGCTGTCGCCCTGCTGAGTGATGAGACTCAGGGGAAGTTCGGTTTGGGGTTCAGCGAGCTTGGTGAGTGCGCCGGTCGCAAGGCCATCCGGTCCGCTGGCCAGCCGGACCCCAAACCCCACCGTGCTGCCGGCGAGCGGATCGTCACTCTCCCAGGTTCCCGCGAATTTCGCCACTCCTTCCCAAGTCCCTTCGAATTGCTTCGCAATCGGAGTGCTCTTTGCCCGTGGCTTCAGCTTCGGTTCCGATATTCGTTTCAAATGCATTGGAACCGGGACCGTACGGAGAAGCGTGGAGAGGTAATCGCCTTTCAGGGTATCGCCGTCGGGCGAGAGGCTCCCCGAAAACTCGGAAAGCATCTCACTCGAATCGAACAATACCCACCCCGGCTTGACCTCGATCTTCGAGAGTGCGAAATCGCTGGTCTTCAGCTCGGGAAAACCCAGGCTGCCGATCCATTCGCCTTGGTCGTTCTGAGCGAGATCGACCGTGACCTGCAATTGCTTATTAGGCAGACCGATGGTGCCTTCCCAGTGCCCGGAAGCAGCGGGTTGGCTCTGGGCGAAGGCCCAGGGTAATGCGCAGAGAAGGGTTAGAATTGCGGATATGACGTTTTTCATTTGCATCTCCGTACTGCTGGCAGTGCTGGCGCCGATGCCGAGGCAAGGCCAGTGCCACCCGCCAGCTAGGTGGACTTCCTGCGCAAGAGGGCATCGAGGCTCAAGGGGCCAGGGCCGGCGGCAAAGAGATAGAGGTAGATGAAGCTGTAAAGCGCCGCGAGTTCACCGCCGTTCCCAATCGGGAAGAAGCCCCGAGGAAAATGCGTCATGAAGTAGGCGACCGCCATCTCCCCGCTGAGGATGAAGGCCCCCGGAACCGTGAAGAGTCCGAGGAGAATCAGCAGCCCGCCCACCACCTCAAGACACCCGGCGACTCCGGGCAGGGAGAAAAGCGAGGCGCGGCCCCCATGCCCTCCTAAGCCGCCAAACAGGCCGAATAACTTCTGCAGGCCGTGCAGAGAGAAACAAAATCCCGCCACCAGCCGCAATAAAGATCGCGCGTAAGGCTCAAATGAACGCAACGCTGCCATGGTTCGTTCCCTTCCGGAAGATATCCAAGGAGTTAGCCCAGGGAAGAGATTGTAGCATTTTTGAGTTCAGAAAAACCGGGAGGCGGCTGGCGAGGGCATGCTGGCGTTTCGTCCCGCATCACCGGCCCCGTGCCCAAGCAACTGCAGACCCTTCGTCCGTCGGCTGACGGACTCAGGGTGAGAGTGTAGGAACCTTCGCAGACATTAAGGAGCGATGCCTGCGCCACGCGCGTTCCCCGAAGGGGAACAACATGAATAGCCGGGGGTAACACCCCCGGGTCGGGTTCGGATTCGCTAGACAGTTCCCGGCCCTGAAGGGGCCGAACACCTTGCCGCGCTGACTTTGTTGAACCCCTTCAGGGTTCGGGAGGATTGGGGTGTGCCGCCTGTTTCCGGGGGCGCTGCCCTCGGCTATTTACCTTGAACCCCTGCGGGGTTCGCAACTTTCGCCGACATCAAGAGCGATGCCCGCGCCATCCGCTCACCGGGGAGGAGTCCCCTCGAAATAGGCTCCGGCAGCGGCGAAGAGGGCTCCCACGAGGAGGCCGAGTGCGAGCCAACGATTGCGGAGTGCCGGCCAGCGAGTCCCCAAAGCAATGATCACCCAGCCCGCGATGAACGCCGCCACCCCACCGTAGGCCCCGCCCGCAAATCGGCCATCGTAGATCGACGTCGACACGCCGGGCGGGAGGGATGGAATTTGAAATCCCAACGCGATTGAAGTGTACTTGCCGACTTGGCGTCCCACGATGACGGCGAGCGCACAGGCCACGAAGGGCACCCAGGCGAGAAACTTGGTCTTCGCTGCGCCCGTCTCTGCAGCGTCGTGTCCCATAGGCCCTCCGAAGATGGTACTGGTGGCCAGCGTTAATCCGCCGTTGGGATTAACCGTGGGTTCTTAAAGCTGGTAGCCACGGCATGTTTTTAATGCCGTGGGTTCGTAACGTCGCGGCCCTAAAAAAGCCCACGGCACAAAATCGGTGCCGTGGCTACGCGCTCATTTCGCCTGTTCTTTCTTTGCCGGCCTCATCAGGCGTAGTCGATCCCATTCCCTCTCGGCCTCGGCCTTGGATCGGAACGTTCGACCGGCCAGCGGGCCACGATGGCAATGGTAATTGTCCAAGCGCTTGTCGCTGTGGCAACCGAGCTCGTCCAACCCGCCGCCGTGCCCCTTGGCACCGACGGCCAACATCAGGCACGCGACAATGGCGTAAACCAAGATCTTCATTGTTGTTTGCCTCACTTCTATCGCACACATCGCAAAACCGCGAGTGACTTGTCCCGATGGTTCTCAATCGGGATGCGCGACTCGCCGTGCTTGTTTCCCCGGAGGGGAACAATGCGAATAGCCGTGGGTGAACCCCACGGACCGCGTTCGGGTGCCAAAAGGATGTCCGGCCCTGAAGGGGCCGAACGGCGTGCCCGGTCGTTAGGTTGAACCCCTTCAGGGTTCGGAGCTTTCGCAGACATCAAGGAGCGATGTCCGCGCCACCCGCGTGCCGTGGGTTTGTCACGTCGCGGCCCTGCAAAAGCCCACGGCACAAAACCCGTGCCGTGGCTACCCGCTGCGCCAGCCAGCAGGCTACTGTTCAGTCGCAGCAGAACATACTTGCTTTCGGTGCAGCCATTCCACTTCTCCGCGTCTCTTCAGCCTTGCGATATCGACCTCACCGCCAACCGCCTTGGAGCCGTCTGGCCATTGGAATTCGTCTTTTTCAACGGTTAACACAACCAACTGCTTTACTACCTCCGGCGAGAAACGTTGTGGTTTTTGAAGCTCCTCGGCACGTATGCGCAGGTGTTCGGCCCTCGTCACCCCCGTCACCTTCCGCTTGGAGTAATACTGTTCTGCGACCTCCTTGTGGCCGAACGCCTCGATCCAGGTGAAATCTTTCGGCGGAACCGGAGTCCAAACGGATATGGACACAGAAGGAACAACCCAGCCGGGGCGCGGATGACTATATTCAAGCTTCGCGATCGCGACTGACAACTCGCCGTTCGGTTCCAAACCGGCAAACACCCCCTCAACCCATGTCCGGTTAAGAGGGCGATACTTTCGCGCTTCTATGCCTCTCCGAATATGAAAGGCCACCTCCCAAGCCCATTTCGCAGCTATTTCCTTAATGGTCTCATTTCGCTCCATCCAATTCGGGTCGAAGACAAAGTTCGTGGCAGCCTGCCTGGCGAGTTGTTGCGAATCGTAGTAGATACTTGCCGGAAGATTCTGGTCAGTTTTTGTCATTCCGGTTGCAGCGAACATCAGGGAAGGGCTTAGTTGCATTAACTTGCAGCGACGGTCATCAACTCGGTCAAACGTTCCGTCATTTCTTAAGATCGAACTCCGGCTGTCCGCGGCCAGTACCACTTGGTTTCGCGAGAGACTCATAACGATGACGGTGCCAATTTCGGCGGTCGTGCCCTCACTTATTAGTCGCTCTTTATCCGTCTTTAGGCCACTACTTGCTCTGTCTACGCATGAGACTTGTGGCCCACCATGTACCGGGAATTCCATATTGGGCACAGCTTCACCGTTATCACATCCAGCAGCGGGGATGTAGATTCTCTGTTCTATGGAGATTTCTTTTGATTCGGGCTTACGAGTCTGCGTGCAAGAATCTCCCGCAATCCAGACAGACAGGAAGCCAGCGACCAAAACTTTCAAGTACAGCATGTGAATCGCGACATGTGGCCCGCGCGGATTACCGCCGCGTTACCGTTCGAGATATACAACTACTCGGAGGGCATTGCAAGGGGGGAGTTAGGGAACAGTGGACAGGGGGGAAAGCAGAAGGCCGGAGCCAGGAGTCAGAAGGGCAGTGCAGAGTGGATAGTGCAAAGTGAACAGTGACGAGCGGGAGTCAGGAGACAGAAGCGCCGGGACTGGGTGCTAAGGGCTGGGGCCTAGCGGCGGAAGAGATCGTCGAGCAGCGCAGTAAGATCCATTTCAAGGTACGCCGCCACATCGCGCAGGATGCCATGCAGCGTGCCCACGCTGAGTTCTTTATGCGCGGGGATGGTAATGTGGTGCTCCCTTTCTTTGAGCACCGAGGTCAAGCGCACGTGGCTTCCGGTTTGGCGGGTGATCTCGTAACCGTACGGTCGAAGCAGGGAAGCGAGCTTCTTTCCGTCCAGGTCGCGAGGGAGTTTCAAGCGGGAATAACCTCGTCCTTCACGAGGTGAAGACGGATGAGCCGGGGAGCCGCCTCGGGGTCGAAGTGGCAGCGCACGGCGTCGCGCACCATCTCCCGGAGTTCATCCAGGGTGGGGGCTTCGGTGAAGATCGAGTGCCCTAGAGCGCGCGCCTCGAAACCGCCTTCGGGAGATTCCTGAACCGTGAAGATAATCTCGCTGTCGAGCATCATAGCCTCGTGGCCTCAATTATATCCCCAAACCGCCCTGCTCCCTTACAAAAGCAAAAGGGCGGGCACGAGGCCCGCCCCTAGGGATGCCGGCTGGAAGCCGGCGCTACATTAATCCCGGCGACGACCGACTCTCCCACGCAGTTCCCCGCGCAGTACCATAGGCCCTGGAGGGCTTAACTACCGTGTTCGGGATGGGAACGGGTGTGACCCCTCCGGTAAGGTCGCCGGAAAAATCGAGAACAGGTGTCAGGTGCCGGGTGTTAGGTGTCAGGGAAGAGGCCCTAAAACCTGTCACCTGGAACCTGCTTTTCTGATAGTGCGGTGTCTAGCGGGCTAGGGGACAGGGAACAGGTTACAGGAAACAGTCAAACGCTGTCACCTGTCACCTATCACCTGTAACCTAGGTGCGGCGGCGGAGCGCCGCGATGTGCTGAGCAGATTTATGGTCAAGCCGAACGGGCGATTAGGACGGGTAAGCTGAATCCGTTACCGGACTTACACCTCCCGCCTATGTACGTCGTAGTCTTCGACGGCCCTTCAGAGGGTTCTCGATGGGTAGCGCCCATCGTTTACCCTTGGGAGATCGGATCTTGGGGCGTGCTTCACGCTTAGATGCTTTCAGCGTTTATCACTTCCAGACTTCGCTACCCAGCCATGCCACGGGCGTGACAGCTGGGACACAAGAGGTCTGTTCATCCCGGTCCTCTCGTACTAAGGACAACCCCCCTCAAATCTCCTACGCCCACACCAGATAGGGACCGAACTGTCTCGCGACGTTCTGAACCCAGCTCACGTACCGCTTTAATGGGCGAACAGCCCAACCCTTGGAACCTTCTACAGCTCCAGGA
>Ga0315280_10002360_pt1 | contig 30684 bp, 26 predicted proteins | sample YL17G06_40_MG_FD_203697 | JGI IMG/M metagenome (GOLD analysis project Ga0315280, IMG submission 203697) | Sediment microbial communities from Yellowstone Lake, YNP, Wyoming, USA - YL17G06_40 | ecosystem: Environmental > Aquatic > Freshwater > Lake > Sediment | place: USA: Wyoming | collected... | reverse complement strand
CCAGACCCTTGCTCAGGCCGCGATAGCCAAATGGGCGAAGCAGGAGACCGCGCAAAAATATCTGAAGCCAAAAGAACGCGGCTTGCCCCGGCTGTGCGCTTTCCCCATCTACGCGCCGCCCACGGATATCCCGCTTGAGGTCAAGGCCGAGAAAACCGGCGGAGGTTATTCGCTGACCGGGAAAATATCATCCCTTGCGCTCGCGCCCGTGGCAGAAATTATGATCATCCCCGCGGAGGTTCAAGGCTCGGGCGAGGCCAGCTTTTTCATCGTTGAGAAAAATTCCCCCGGCGTGAAAGTGAGCGAGCCGGTCGTAGGCCTGGGTCTGCACAACTGCCCGGTTGCGGATGTGGAGTTGAAGGGAGTAAAACTCGGCCCGGAAAATCTTCTCGGACGCGAGGGCCAGGCCGCGGATGATTACCCTGAATTGTACGCAGCCTTTGGCGGACCTCTTGCCTCGCTTTCGCTCGGCATTCTGCTCGGCTCTTTCCGCGCGGCCAAATTATTCGCGGAAGACCGCTACCAGGGAGGCAAACAGATCATTGACCACGACCAGGTCAGGATTATGCTCGCGAATATGGCGCTTTTGTTCAAAACCGGCGAAGCCGCATGCCTGAACGCGAGCCGGGCCGCGGATCAAGGCAAAGACCTGGCCGCATCCTTTGCCGCTGGCATCTTCCTGGCCGACACCGTGACCCGAGCCACAACCGACGGCGTGCAGTGCCTGGGCGGATACGGCTATATGCACGACTACGGCCAGGAAAAAAGAATGCGGGACGCCAAGCAACTCCAGGCTATGTTCGGTCCCTCGCCGCTCAAACGGCTTGAACTTCTGCAAACTATTTTGAGAATGGAGGGATGAGGCTGGCCGGATATTAAAATCTGTCAGTTGATCCTGGCCGCTTATTTTCGGAGGTTTAGGGATGACTTATGCGTATATGTATTTTAGGCTGCTCAAGGGCCTGGTGCTGGCTTTAGGCGAGGAATATAAGAGGGGCACTCTCTGGCAAAGCCTCAGGGCCAGCCGCAAGGCTGGAAAACCCGCTTTTGCTGACGATCTGTCTCATGCCGGCCTGCTTGAGGAACGCGCTCGTCAACTCAAAACAAAAAGAATGCTCTACTTCAAGGGCAAGTGGATCCGCTACGAGGAGATGGATCAAAACGCCAACAAGGCCGCCAACTTTTTAAAGAGCCTGGGAGGCCGGCCGGGCAAAGTGGTATCCATCGTTATGAAAAACTCTCCCAGGTGGCTGGATGTTTTCTTCGGAACCCAGAAGCTGGGTATGTGCGCGGTGCCCACCAACATCCAGCTTCGGGGCGAGGGCCTGGCCTACATCTTCAATCATTCGGAAGCTGATTTTATCGTCATTGATCACGACCTCTATCCTTATTATCAGGCGGTGGCTGCCAAGCTCGAGCATCCCCACAAAGTGATCATAAATATAGACCCGCCGGACCCTTCATTCGCCGCGCCTAAAAACGCGGCCCTTCTTTCCGAGGCTTACTCGGGCCGGTTCAGCACGGAAAAACCTGAAGCGCAGATAGACCCTGAAAGCAAGTGCCTTATGCTTTACACCTCAGGCACGACCGGACGGGCCAAAGGCGTGCCCACCAAGTTCGGCCGCACCCAGATCAAGATGATGACTGTGCTGGCAAGAGCCACAGTTGAGCAGGATGACATCTACTACACCTGCCTGCCTCTTTTCCACGCCAATGCCTTGATCCTTACGGTCACTATGGCCATGCTGGCTAAAGCCTCGATCGCGCTTTCCCCGAAGTTCAGCGCCAGCCGCTTCTGGGACGAGGTGCGGGAGTCAGGAACGACCGTGTTCAATTCCATCGGCGCGATGATCCCCATACTTATGAAGCAGCCGGAAAAACCCAACGACCGGGACAATAAGGTCAAGCATGTCTTAAGTGCGGCCTGCCCGCTCTCAATGTGGGAGCCGTTTGAAAAGCGCTTCGGAGTCAAGATTTATGAGGGATACGGCGCGGTGGACGGCGGAGGATTTATCGTGTCCAACTTCGGAACCGCGCCTCCAGGAAGCATCGGGAAACCTTTATACGGCAAATACCGGCTGGTTGATGACAAGGGAAATGATGTTCCGGCCGGAGCGCCCGGAGAACTGATTTTCTGGGTTGGCCAGCAAAAGGAAAAGGCGGTTGAGTATTACAAGGACAATGAGGCCAGCGAGAAGAAACTCAAAGACGGCTGGCTGCATACCGGAGACCTCATTTACAAGGACAAGAAAGGAAACCTTTACTTTGCCGGCCGAAGAAGCGAGTCAATGAGGCGCAAGGGAGAGAACATCTCGGCTTACGAGGTGGAGCAGGTTATTTTGCAGCATCCGGACATCATCGAATGCGCGGTATACGCGGTGCCCTCGGAACTGGCCGAGGATGAGGTTATGGCCGCAATTGTGGGACTGGAAGGCAAAAGACCGGACCCCCAGGAGGTAGTCAAATTCCTCCAGGATAAACTCGCCAAATTCGCCATTCCCAGATACTGGAGAATTATGAACGAACTGCCCAAAACCGAGACCCAGCGGGTGATCAAGGGAGTGCTGGAAAAAGAAGGCGTCACCAAAGACACCATCGATCTGGAAGCAAAAGGAAAAAAGCAAGCCTGAGCCAGAAGCCGGTTTTCTTTAATCGCGCGAGCTTACGATTCATTTTCACTTTTTGAAAAATTGTGGAAAAGTGTAATTGCGAAAAAAGGAGGCGACCATGTCTTATGGTTGGTATTGGAAATGCAATGATTGCATCCCCGTCAAAGATTTTCTGGAAAAATTATGGAGAGACGAGCAACTCATCAAACGGGAAATACTTAAAGACGCGTATCCCTACTACGATTTAGAGTTGATGAGCAACAGACGGAATGAAAAACGGCGGTGCAGCAAATGCAAAAGATGGCACAGTCAAAATGATAAAAATTGGAATCCGAAGGAATGCCCAAAGCATATCCCATTTGATATTCCAACATGCGGAAAATGCGGGAAAGAAAAGAAGCTTTTGTTTATCGAAAAGTCTAAAGCTATTGTGTTCGTGAAAAGCTCTTTTACTATACCCGAGCCTGATTGGGGCCCAACTAGCGTTTATGACCCTTATTTTTATAGTGCGGATCGGCACGAAGAGGAGGATTACGATGGGGATAGAGTTATATCAACTGTGTATTTCAGCGGAAAAAACGGCAAAAATTATGGCACATTTTCTCCCTATTTTTCCAGCAGATTTCCATTTGAAGAACTTAGAGAATGGTTAGAACGAGAAATAAAATAATCCCATAGAGACATACCTATAGCGGTGTCAATAACTTTTCATCCCGCGCTTGTGCGGGATTGTTTGTTCCTGTTTTCCAGGCATTCAGGATTTGAAATAGGAATCGCGGCTAAAGCCGCCCGCAAATCCGTGGAGCTGTTCATAGTTATAAATTCGGTTTTGGTTGTGGGGCTAAAACAGGCCCGCGGTTAATTTGACTGTTTTGGCTGTGGATGTTAGGTTAACAGCAAGGTGATATGCAGTTTGAGGCAGAAAAGACGGTAATTTACTGGGTTGAAAGCGCGGACTATGATCTGGAAACCTCGGAGAGTCTTCTTAAAGCCGGCAAATATCCTTATGCGCTGTTTTTCGGGCACCTTGCGCTCGAAAAGATTTTAAAGGCTCTGGTCGTAAGCGAGACTAAAAAGCATGCGCCTCATACGCATTCCCTGCCGCTTTTGGCGAGCAAATTAAAACTGAGAATTCCTGAGGATATTATGGGAAAACTTGCTGGTTTTATGGAATTTTATTTTGAATCCCGGTATCCGGAAGAACAGAAAGAATTCTATAAAAAATGCACCAGGAATTTCTGTGAGCGAAATCTGAATGAGATCAAGAGGGTCTTCAAATGGTTCAAGCAGAGATTAAAGAAAAACTGAAGCAGTTCAGCAAAGCCCTTAAGACAAACGGAATCCGGGTTTCGAAAGTTATTCTCTACGGGTCGCGGGCAGGAGGCAAATTCCACGAGGACAGCGATATTGATGTTGCGATTGTGTCTCCGGATTTCGGCAAGGACCGTTTTGAAGAAGGGAAAAGGCTTTTCCAGATCGCTTATAAAATAGACCCGCGCATTGAGCCGGTCCCGGTCTCGCTCAAGTCCTATAAGACGGATACCTGGGTTCCGTTGATCTACGCCATCAGGGAAAAAGGCATCGAGCTCAAGCCCTAGACCCAAAGAGGGGGCAATACCTTTCTGTCCTGCGTTTATACGGAATTATCCCGTTCTAAATGAAGGGCACTCCAAATTTCCAGAGCCCGCGGCGCATAATCAGATTTTTGGCAGGTAAGCGCGAGTTATTCGTATCTTAGAGCTTCAATCGGGTTGAGCAGCGAGGCTTTGTAAGCGGGATAGAATCCAAAGAAGATTCCGATCAGAGCCGAGAATCCGAAAGAAAGCATCACCGAGAGCGGGGATATAACCATGGGCCAGCCGATGAAATAACCCGTAACCTTGGAACCTATGCTTCCGACCAGAATCCCGATCGTGCCGCCGAACAAAGAAAGAATCACGGCTTCGATTATAAACTGGAGCCTGATGTCCCAGGTCTTGGCTCCCACCGCCATCCTGATCCCGATCTCCCGGGTCCGCTCCGTGACCGACACCAGCATTATGTTCATAATTCCGATCCCGCCCACCAGAAGCGAGACCGAGGCGATGGCTCCGAGCAAAATGGTCATTGTGTTAGCCGCGCTCTGTGCGGCCTCCATCATCGAGGTCAGGTTGCGCACGGAAAAATCCGCGTCCTGGTTCGGGCCGATGTGGTGGCGCTGTTTCAAAAGCTGGGTGATCTGCTCTTCCGCGTCAGAAAGCGCATCCTCGGTTTTGGCCTTGACCGCGATTGCGCGCACCATACCGGGAAAAGCGGTTCCGAACAGTTTCCTCTGCGCGGTGGTGATGGGCACGAAGACGGTGTCATCCTGGTCCTGTCCCATTATTGACTGGCCTTTGGCCGCGAGCACGCCGATCACCTGGAAGGGTATGCCCTTGATCCTGACGATCTGTCCGACCGGGTCAACATCTCCGAACAGGTTGTCTACAACCATCTGTCCGAGCAGCGCGACCGTGGCCGCGGTCTTGACCTCTTGGTCCGTGAACGGCCTTCCCGCGCTCAGAGACCAGTCCCGGATATCGAGCACGCTGGGCGTGGTTCCGTTTACAAAGGTTGACCAGTTCTGGTGTCGATAGACCACCTGCGCCACCCCGCCCAGGCCGGGCGCGACATCAGCCACCGCGGGGCAGCTTTTAAGAATGGCTTCAGCGTCTTTCATTGAAAGAGTCGGTGTGGTCCCGGAGCTCATTCTCACCCCGCCTGAGGTTGATGCTCCGGGCAGGATGATGATCAGGTTGCTGCCCATACTTGCGATCTGGTTTCCAATCATACTCTTGGCTCCGCCTCCCACCGCGAGCATGGCAATGACCGCGGTCACTCCGATGATCATTCCCAGCATGGTCAGCCCGGAGCGCATCTTGTTCACCCGGAGCGCGCGGAGCGAAATTTTAACGGCTGAAGGTATATTGATCATTTTGGCGCCGCTTGGTCGCTTATTATTTTGCCGTCCAGAAACCTGATTATCCTCTGGCTGAATTTTGCTATGTCCGACTCGTGCGTGACCAAGACTATGGTTATATGCGATTCCTGGTTGAGCCGGACGAACAGGTTCATTATTTCGAAGCTGGTTTTTGTGTCCAGGTTCCCGGTCGGCTCGTCAGCCAGGATGATGGATGAGTCATTCACTATGGCTCTTGCTATGGCCACCCTCTGCTGCTCTCCTCCGGAAAGCTGGTTGGGATGATGATGGTCTCTGCCCTCCAGGCCCACGGCCTTGAGTGCGAGCAGCGCCCGTTCTCTTCGATCCTTTGCTGGCCTGCCATTATAGAGCATGGGCAGCTCGACATTTTCAACCGCTGAAGTCCGGCTCAAAAGATTAAATCCCTGGAACACGAACCCGATCCTCTTGTTCCTGATCTCGGCAAGCTGGTCTCCGCTCAGCTTGCTCACCGCCTCGCCCTCCAGCAAATACTCTCCGCTGCTGGGCTGGTCCAGGCATCCAAGGATGTTCATAAAAGTTGACTTGCCTGAGCCCGAGGGACCCATTATCGCGACAAATTCCTTTTGTTCAATCGTGACACTGACATCGTTGAGCGCGTTCACTTTGACGCCGCCCAGGTCATAAACTTTGGTGATATGGTCAACCTGGATCAGAGCCATTTTAGAACATACCCGGCGGTCTGGTGGTTTGGGTCTTTTCCTTGGTCTGAGCGCCCACAATCACCTCCTGGCCTTCTTTGATGCCGCCCGACAAAATTTCGGTGTAGCTGTCATCGCTTATCCCGGTGGTGACGCTTACCCTGACCGGCTGTCCGTTCTGGACCACCCACACTCCCGGGCCTTTGTAAACCGGCTTGGCCGGTTTGGAGACTCTATTGTTGGCGGAAGATTTTTCCTGAGGCACGAATCTCAAAGCCGCGTTGGGCGCCCTGAGCACATCCTTTTTTTCCGCGATGATGATTGAGGCGTTTGCGGTCATTCCGGGCTTGAGCTTGAGCTCAGGGTTGTCAACCGTGATCACCACATCATAAGTGACCACATTCGAGACGATGATGGGAGCGTTTCTCACCTGCCAGACCTTGCCCTTGAAAGTAAGCTCAGGGTATGCGTCCACGGTGAAACTGACATTCTGCCCGACCTGGATGCCTCCTATGTCCGCCTCGTTGACATTGGTATCGATCTGCATCTTGGTCAGGTCCTGAGCGATGGTGAACAGGGTGGGCGCCTGGAAGCTGGCGACCACGGTCTGGCCCACATCAATGCTGCGGGAAATGACCACGCCCTCCACCGGAGAAATGATCTTAGTGTATTTCAGGTTGGTCTCCGCATAATCCAGCGCGGCTTGCAACTGAGTGATCTGGGCCTTGGCCGCACCCACCGCGGCTTTTGCGCTCTGGTAATTGGTCTCAGCCGTGTCCCGGTCGCTTTTGGCGATCAGGTCCTTGGCAAAAAGCTCGGAGGAGCGGTCGTAATTCCTTTTGGCGTCAACTAAAGCGGCTTCGGCTTTTTCCAGGTTGGCTCTGGCCATTGCCAGGTTCCCCCTTGCTTGGTCCACCTGGGACTGATAAATCTCGGGATCGACCTCGGCAATCACCTGCCCTTTTTTTACCGGCGAATTGAAGTCAACATAAATATTCTTGATCCTGCCCGAGACCTGCGTGCCCACATTCACCGTGGTTATCGCGTTCAACTGGCCCGACGCGGTTACCGTTTCTATGACATCTCCCCGGCTGACCTGCTCGGTCTTGTACTGGACGCCGTTCCCTCGACCCCGAAGAACAAAAAAAGCCGCCACGCCGGCAACAACCAAAACCGCAATCAATATGACCGCTTTTTTCATTTCGCCCCCATTGCCTTTTCCAGGCTCGCCTGCGCGATTTTATAATTATACAGCGCCTGGATGTAACTATTCTCCGCATTGATGTATGCAATCTGCGCGTCGGTTATCTCAACCGGGCTTCCCACACCCGCGGCATATCTCCCGTTTGCAAGGTCCAGGTTCTCCTGGGCGTATTTCACCGCCAACTCAGAAGTCGGGACGCCGTCTTCCGCCGCCTTCAGGTTCAAGAACGCCTGCTGGACATCAAACAAAATGGTTTGTCTGACAAGCGACTCGTTGGCCTTAGCCGCAAACAGGTTTGCTTTTGACTCGTCAATCTGGTACTTGGTGAGGAATCCGTTGAAAATATTAAAGGTCAGTCCCACGCCCACATCCCATCCATCCTGGAGCGGATATTCCCGGCCCAGCCATTTATAGTCCGCGTTGCCGGTCAGAACCGGGGCATAGCCGAGCTTGGAAAGAGTGACCGTCTTTTTGGCCGCCTCCTGCTGGCTTAAAAGCGAGAGCAGGTCCGGCCGGTATTTGTAAGCCCGCTCTATTGCCTCTTCATAGCTGGTCTCGTATTTCTGGTATGAGAGATTGTCTTCGAGCGTGTATTCCGGCGCCTCGGGCGCGCCCATGGTGTTGTTCAGGTTTGCCATAGCTACCCGGTATGCGTTTTCTGCGTTGATCAGGCTCAGTTGGGCGTTGCTCAGATCAACCTCCGCCTTGGTAACATCATACTTCGGCACAGTGCCGACCTGGTAAAATCCTTGCGCCCGCTCAAGATGCTGCTGGAACTGGTTGACCGACTCCTGCGCGACATCCCTGCTCCGCTTGGCCTGGAGCGCCCCATAATAGGCCTGTTTGACATTAAAAACCACCTGCGTCGTCGTATTGTCCAGCTCATAAATTGACGAGTCCCGGTTATAGCTCTGAATTTTGTACTGCGTATAGCTCTTGCCAAAATCAAAAAGAAGCTGCTGCAGTCCTAAATTTACCGCATACTGATCGTACGGCTCCGGCGCGGCGCCCGAAACGCTGGACGAAGAGCTGGTCGCGGAGGGGGGCATAGGCTGAGTCCGGGTGTAGCTCGAACTCAGGTTTATCTGTGGATAAAAATTGGCGCCAGCCTGGCCCACCCGGCTCTTGCTCGCCTTAACCGTGTTCTCGGAAATAATGATGTTCGGCTGATTCTTGGCGGCTATTGATAGGCACCGGTCCAAATTGAGCACCTCGCCCTTGGCTATAAGCTCTTCAGCCTGAGCCCGCACAAAACCAGCCATTACCAGGAGTAAAATAATAGGAATGCTTCTTTGCATCTCACCCTCCTGTTATTCTAAATATGTTAACTCAACCGGCTTTCGCCGCCATCTTTAGCAAGTTCGATTTCCCCTTCCCTTTTGAATTTACATTCAATTTTTAGAATCCAGATTCAAGAATAGGCCGTTTTTAGCCCCCTGTCAAGCAATAAAGCATACGCTTCAAAATCATACTTATTTGATGACCATTATAACATGAAGCCCGCAGCTAGAGGTCCGCGCCAGCGCCCTGCCCGCGCATCAAAAAGTATTCTCTGATTCCTCACGTGCTCCTCGCTTTTTCTCTCCATGCTATATAGCGGCTTTCAAGGTTGGTCAGATAAATGTAGATTACCGGGGTTACATAAAGGGTCAGGAGCTGGGAGAAAAGTAGCCCGCCGACCACGGCCAATCCAAGCGCGCGCCTGGATGTTCCGCCTGCGCCCAAGCCGATTGCTATGGGCAGGGTTCCGAGCAGCGCGCTGAAGCTTGTCATCATAATCGGCCGGAACCGGATAAGGCTCGCCCTGTATATGGCGTTGTCCGGCGGCAAATTTTCCTCCCTTTGCGCGGCCAACGCGAAGTCAATCATCATAATTCCGTTCTTTTTCACAAGCCCGATGAGCATTATGATTCCGACAAAAGCATAGATGTTCAGGTCGATCCTGAAGATGAGCAGGGTGAGCAGCGCGCCGAAAGCCGCGAACGGAAGTGCGGATAGTATTACCAGGGGGTGAATGAAGCTCTCGTAAAGAATCCCAAGCACAATATAAATTACCAGGATGGCCATAATCAAGAGGGTGAACAAGCCGGCCAGAGATGACTGGAAAGCTTGGGCCTGGCCCTGGAAGCTGGTGCTGATCGAATGGGGCAGGGTCCTGCTGGCAAGATTTTGCACCTCGGATATCGCGGTGCCCAGCGGCATATCCGGAGCCAGGTTGAAAGAAATCGTGACCGAGGGCAGCTGCCCGGTATGGTTAACCGCAGCCGGGCCTACGCCCTGGCTTAAACTGGCTATCGCGTTCAAGGGCACAAGCGAGCCGCTGCTCGAGCGGATGTAGAGCAGGCTCATCGCCGAAGGGTCGGCCTGGTACGCGTCCTCAAGCTCCATTATCACCTTGTATTCATTATTCGCGGTGTAAATGAGTGACACCTGCCTCTGGCTGTACGCGGTAAAAAACGCATCTTCAACCTGCCCCGCGCTGACCCCGAGCGCGGAGGCCTTGTTCCGATCAATATCCACGTTGACCTGCGGGGTCTTGATTTGAAGGTCGCTGGTCACATCCAAAAGCCCGCTCAATTCTCTCATCTTCGCCTCAAGAATAGAAGCGTTCTTATAGAGCAAGTCCGTATTGGGACTTTGCAAAGTGAATTGATACTGGCTCTTGGAGAGCATGCCGCCGATCCGGATGGGAGGAACATTTTGAAGATACGCGCGGATGCCCGGTACCGCCGCGAGTTTGGGACGAAGCTCATTGACAACCTGGTCCGCATTCAAGGGCCGCTGGTTCCTCGCCTTCAAACGAATGAAGATAAAGCCGGTGTTGCTGGTTACGCTGATGCCTCCCGCACCCACGCTCGAAACAAAGGAGTCTATATTGGGGTCTTGGCGCAGAATCTCCGCCAGCGCGGCCTGATGCTTAACCATTGACTCGAAAGAAATCCCTTGCGCGGCCTCAGTGAATCCGAACAGCTGGCCTGTGTCCTCGCTGGGGATGAATCCCTTGGGTATGACCTTGAAAAGATAGACCGACAGAGCGAAGAAAATGAATGCGGTCATAAGGGTCGAAAACCTGTGCCTCAGCGCATACTGTAGGCTCTTGTCGTATGCCGAAACCATCCGCTCGTACCCCCTCTCCGTGACTTGATAAAGCCGGCTGCGTTTTCCGGAAGCAGGCCTCAAGAATCTGGCGGATAAAAGCGGCGTGAGCGTGAGCGACACAAGCCCGGAGGCCAATATCGCGACCGCAATGGTTATCGAGAATTCCCGCAACAGTCTTCCCAGCACTCCGCCCATAAACAGCACCGGGATGAAAACAGCAACCAGGGAAAGGGTCATTGAGATTATGGTAAAGCTCACTTCCCGAGCTCCGGTCAGACCCGCGTCCATCGGCTTCTCCCCGGCCTCCATATGACGCACGATGTTCTCCAGCATAACGATCGCATCATCTACGATAAAGCCTACCGCGAGTATGAGCGCCATCAGCGAGAGGTTGTCCAGGCTGAAATTCGAAACATACATCACGGAAAAAGTCGCGATTATGGCTATGGGCAGCGCCAGGCTGGGAATAATGGTTGCGGTCAAATTCCGCAAAAACAGAAAAATCACTAGAACCACCAGGCCGATCGCCAGAAGCAAAGTAAACTTCACATCCCTGACCGACTCCCGGATTGATTGCGAGCGGTCATACAAGAGGTTCAGGTTGATTGCCGGGGGTATTTCCGCGCGGAAAGTAGGCAAGAGATTCTTTACCGCATCCGCAACCTCGACCGTATTGGTGCCCGGCTGGCGCTGGACTGCAAGGATTACCCCCCTGGTGTCTGTGAGCCACGCGGCTGTAAGATCGTTCTCCACGCTGTCAATCACACTCCCGAGTTCTGAAAGCCTCACCGGAGAGCCATTCCTGTAAGTCACAATTATCGGCCTGAAATCAGCCGCATTATAGAGCTGGCCGCTGGCCTGGATCGCATAGGCCCTATATTTACCCTGCAAGAAGCCGGTGGGAAGGTTGACATTCTGGTTTGCAACCGCGGCATTAACCTCGTCAATGCCGATCTTCCGGGCTGCCAACGCATTGGGGTCAAGCTGGATGCGCACCGCGTATTTTTGGGAGCCGTAAACCTGCACCTGGGCCACTCCGCTCACCATTGAGATGCGCTGGGCCATAAAGGTCTCCGCATATTCGTCAACCGTGGAAAGCGGCGTTGTCGCGGAGGTCAAGCCCAGGTATAGGATCGGCGAATCAGCCGGGTTAACCTTGAAAAAGTATGGGGGCGAGGGCATCTGGGGCGGCAGTTGTCCCCCCGCGCGGGAAATGGCTGACTGGACATCCAGCGCCGCATCATCGATGTTCCGGCTCAGGTTGAACTGGAGGGTGATCCGGGTCAATCCCTGGCCGCTGGACGAGCTCATGGAATCCAGACCCGCGATGGATGAGAACTGCTTTTCAAGCGGGGTCGCTACCGCGGAGGCCATGGTATCGGGGTCCGCGCCAGGCAAAGCAGCTACAACCAGAATGGTCGGAAAGTCAACATTGGGAAGATCGCTCACGGGCAAGAGCCGGTAAGCATAAATCCCGAACAAAACAATGGCCGACATAATTAATGTCGTCATTACAGGGCGGCGGATGAAAAGCGCGGTAAAGTTCGTGGCCGAAGGGCCGGTCTGGTCCGAGGAACCGGATGCCTGATTTCCACTCATGGTCCGCCTAGTTGCTCGGAGCAGCCGGGTTTGTGATCTCCACTTTCGCGCCCGGAAAAAGCCCGAGCTGGCCGTCGGTGACCACGACCTCTCCCGGTTTCAAGCCCTTTTCGACGACGGCAAGCTGCTGATAAGAACTGCTTGTAACCGGCCTCAATTCCACGCTCATATCCGGCTTCACAACATAAACATACTGGCCGGTCTGGCCCTCCTGGACCGCCTGCGCAGGGACAACTATCGCGTTGGGCATCATTGAAAGCGTAATCGACACCTCAACATACTGGCCGGGCCAGAGCCCCTTTTTTTCGTTCTGGAAAGTGGCCTTGAGGCGGACGGTGCCGGTGGTTGTGTCAACCGCGTTGTCGATAAAAGTCAAATCTCCCAGCTCCGGCTCCGTCTTCTCGCTCTGATTCGGTATCACGGCTGAAACCTTTATCCCGCCTGAGGCAAAATATTTCTTGACCTCGGCCAGGTATTGCTCAGGCAAGCTGAAGCTGACATAGATCGGCCTGATCTGGTTTATCACTACCATCGCGTTCACATCATTGGCTTTGATCAGGTCTCCCGGATGCGCCAAAAGGCTTCCCGTCCGGCCCGAAACCGGCGCCCGGATATAGCAGTAGCTGAGCATCAGCTTCGCGTTTTGAACAAGAGCCTTGTCAGCCATCACCGTGGCCCTCAAAACCTCGGCATTAGTGCGAGTCTGGTCATATTGCTCGCGCGAAATCAAGTCCTTCTGAAGCAGCTCCTGGTAACGCTTGGCCTCGACCTCGGCATTGTCGAGCTGAGCGCTGTCTCTCGCCAAGTTCGCCTCGGCCTGGCTCAACTGCGCCTGGTAAGGACGAGGGTCTATGGTGAAGAGCATATCCCCTTTGTTAACATCCTGGCCTTCCTTGAAATATACCCCGGATAAAAGACCTCCCGCCTGCGCCTTGATCTCAACGCTCGCATACGCCTCCACATTGCCGATCGCGCTGAGCTCGACCGGAACCGTCTTCTGCTCCACGGCCGCAACCATTACCGGGACCCGTCTCTCCAAACCGGAAGTATTTGCGCCCCGGCCTTTGCATCCTTCATCCGCACAAACTGCCAGGAGCAAAATCGCGAAAAACGCGCTTTTTGCTTTCCGGCCCATGCCTCGCCTGATCATACTCATATCTTCCACCCTCTTAAGCTTCTCCAATTACCCCCTCCCTTTACTTTATGGAAAACAACTGCTCGCCTTGAAATCTGGACAACTCTTCAAAATATTAACAGAATTATACATCTACACATCTCAAAATCTAATCAGCCGGATGCCATTTGTAAAGCCCGCGAGGAGATGAGGGGGCGAAGATAGTGGCGGCCTCAGCTGCGACCATCGCTTCCGGAGCTCAGGACACTTTTGCTTGACATTTATTCAGGCAATGGAGTAAAATTGTCTTGACTGCAAGGCTTGGAGGGGGTAGGCAAATGCCGCGGTTAACAGTTGTCGCTAAAGAGTTCCTCTCATCTCGCTGCCAATCTTCTTTCGGCTGAGCCATCCAACGGGTCCGCGGCCGAGAACTAAACAGCGTGGTTATCGGGAAATTTCTTTGCCGTGATGCTCAACCTCCAGCTAAAATTGCAAGATCGCGATCAATGATTAAAAATTATATGGAATTGAAAGTCAGGAGGAGAAAGGGTTTAAAACAGCGGGGCGGGATCAGATTTAAATCTGCCCGGAACTGATTACGAGCCTGAAAATGCCAAACCGATAAGTCGTTCAAAGACCCGGACGAGGAGGGGGTTCAGCTATGAACGCGCTGAAATGGGGCTTGGTTGGTTACGGCGAGCAGGCAAAAAGAATGGCCTCGGCCTTGAAGCAACTGAAAAATGTTGAGATCACCGCGGTCTGCTGCTCCAGCGAGGATAGGGCCAAAGCTTGGGAAAAAGAATTCGGCCTTGAGAGCTACGGCAAGCTCAGCGATTTCCTGGATAACGCCCAAACCGATGTCATCTACATCGCATCCCCGCATCATCTCCACACCCCCCAGGCGTTCAAAGCCATCGAAGAGGGAAAAAATGTCCTGGTTGAAAAGCCCATGGCCTTGAGCGTGGACGGCGTCCACAAGCTGATCGATGCCGCGGCCAAAAACAAGGTCACGCTGGGTGTCAACTTCCCGCTTCGCCAGCACCCTGGTCTTCAGGAGCTTAAAAACGAAATAACCAGCCGGGGACTGGGCGACATCATCCAGGTTTATGTCCACCTGAGCCGCAAAACCTACCAGGGCCAGGGCTGGTGGCGGGACCAATTCCACGCGGGTCCTATGTGCCTGATGGACCTGGGCGTCCAGGGCATTGACCTTTTGCTCTGGCTGGCCGGCGCCCGCGCGCTCGAAGTCGCAACCGTGGGCCGGGGAGGAAAAGACGACCAGACCCTGAATATTGCATCGCTCATATCAATGACTCTGACCGATTCCGGCCAGGGCCTGGTTTCTTCAAACAACTATGCCCTCGGAGACCCCAATTTCGTTTTCCTCCAGGGCACGGAAAAGGCCGCGCTTATCGAATTGAACTGGCCCGAGGGAGACGGCTCGCTCAAAGTCCGCAAGCTGAAAGCCGGGAGCCAGGAAGAGAAGGCTTATCCCCCAATCGACCTGTTAAAAGCATGCGCGCAAAACTTCATCGCCGCGGTCCAGGGCAAAGCCAAATTCACTCCCTGTTGCGAAGAAACCTATCCTGTGGTAGAAGCTACCTGCGCGGCTATCGAGTCGCTCAAAAGCGGAAAAAGCGTCAAGGCCGGCGAGATTCAAAGAATTTCCGGCGCCCGCTTTTAAAGAATAAATTTTCCAGGAGGAGTTAGAATGTTCAAGCAGTGGTTCGATTTCTCAAACAAAACTATCCTGATCACCGGCGCCAGCCGGGGAATCGGAGAGGCCGTGGCCAAAGCCTTTTGCGAGCTGGGCGGAAATGTCGTGCTCACCAGCCGCAAGCAGGACGCGCTCGATAAGGTCGCGGAAGAGATCAACGAATCCGGCGGAAAATCCTGCGCCATCGCCTGCCATGTGGGCAAAGACGAAGACCGCAAAAAACTGGTGGCTGAAGTCCTGAAAAGGTTCGGCAAGGTCGATGTGCTTATAAACAACGCGGCCACCAACCCCATTTTCGGGCCGGCGATGAACGCAAATGAAGAAGCCTGGGACAAAATCTTCGATGTCAACCTCAAAGGCCCCTTCTTCCTCTCCAAAATGATCGCGGAAAAAATGGCGGAGAAAGGCGGCGGAGCTATCGTCAATGTCGCCAGCGCGGCCGGACTCAAACCGATGATGGGACTCGGAATTTACAGCGTGTCCAAGGCCGGGCTGATTATGCTCACCAGAGTGATGGCCTCGGAGTGGGGCGAGAAAGGAATACGCGTGAATGCGGTCGCGCCCGGGGTGATCAAAACCAAGTTCTCCGAGGCGCTCTGGAAAAACGATTTCATCCGCAAGGTTGTGGAAAGCACCAGCCCGCTCGCCAGAATCGGAGAAACTGACGATGTCGTCGGCGCAGTCGTGTTCCTGGCCTCGGACGCGGCCAAATACATCACCGGCGAAATCCTCCCCATAACCGGCGGCACCGGACTCAAAGGCGCATAGCCGCGGCCCGCATACGGCCGGGCGAAGCGGGTTTTAGACCTTAACTGCGAGCAAGAAAGCAAAACCAAGCTAGTGAGCGGTCAGGGAGCTGTTTCAAAATAGCTCCCGGGCAAAATTGGCGCGCAAGTCAGCGGCGGTGGAGACCCGTTGAGTTTCCGTCCGCGCGGAAGCGGTTCGTTTCCGGGAATTAAGCACTATCCGCAATACATCATCCCCGAGCTGCCAAAAGCGAAAATCCGGATAGTTAATCCCCGCCCGCGAAATTTTCCCTTCGCATCGCTTTTATGATTTCATCCGCGATGATTTGATGGGCGTGTTCATTGGGATGGTCGTCAACAGCATGCGGCGGCGAGCCCGCGGTAAAGCCATAGGCCGCATAATAAGATTTCGTATTTTTTTCGCTTAGCTGGTTGATGAACGTAGGGCCGGTGTCAACAACCAAGGCGTTCTTGATATTACGGATTGCGAGGATTTCCGCGACCGTGGGTTCGCGCTCTGTCGGATGATGCAATATAACAACTGTCATTTTAGAGTGATTAGCGCGGCATAATTCCGCTATTTCTTCGTAAGCCGTACTTGCGATTTGTTCTCGATCCCGGGCCGGATGCGGGATCAAGCCGAGGAAGAGCTTGAGGTTATAAATCACGATGTTGAGATCATCGTAAAGGTACAGGGGCAGGGCCACCCTGGATACAAACGATAAATAGTCAGCTTTGCCCCTTTTGGTATGGCGATAGCTGGAGATGGGCAGGCTGAAAACCTTGGTGGCAAAGACCGGGGGATGCAAGATCGGTTTTCTATCTGCTGAATCCACAAAATAAGGAGACGGCCGCTGGCCGTATTTACAAGGCGGGAAAGGGGATCGGGACCGGTCCACCAGCCAGGAGGAAAACTGAATCAGCACATAATCCGGCTTGTATTCAGGTATTAATTTCCGAGCCAGGAGCAGCATCTGGGCAAGCCCATATGCGGGCACCGCCGCGTTTAACGGCGTGCCGTTCAGCCGCCTGGCAACCAGGTAGGGATATGTTTTTTCCGCGCTTACCAGGTCTCCAAAGGTGTAAGAGCATCCCAGGGCCAGCACCAGAGGCCGGGTCCGCAAAGGGGCTGATGCCTCATTTAAAGGCACCCGGAACCCCTCCCGGTCAAACTTGATCGGAACCTCCGGCGCAAAGCCAATTCTCTCCCGGCCCTCAAACCCGGGAACCGGAGCAAATCCCAGAACCGGATCATAGGTATAAGTTTTTTCCTCAAAACCCTTTTCATGCTTCTTAAGAAATCGGTATAACTCGTTGGTGCGCTGAAAAAAATAAACCGAGTATGCCAGAAGAAGCAAAACCAGGGCCGGGATTGCGGAGAAGAGTATCCTTTTACGAAGGCTTAAGGGATATTTTTTATCAGCCAACATCTATATGACCTGGGAGCAGCGCGGGACTCTGCCGGCGCCTCGTTTGTCAACCGACGCGATTCTTTATTACTCCAGCTTTTTTCCGCAGCTTGCCCAGAAATTGGAATCCGAGGTCTGAATCTTTAAATCTCGGAGCAGAGCCATGGTTTCTTTTTAAGGCCGCCATCCTGCAGAATCCTAGCAAAATTTGATTGCAAGCGCAACCTTTTAACCTTGTCTGCAGATGACTCCGCGCTGGGCAGCAGCCGCGGTCAAGGCCGCCCGCACCATTTTAACTAGATATCGAGGTTCACAACCCTGAGCGCGTTATTCTGGATGAATTCTCGACGTGGTTCGACTTCCTCACCCATCAGGACAACGAAGAGTTCGTTGGATTTGATCGCGTCTTCGATCCAGACTTGTTTCATAATCCTGAGCTCCGGGTTCATGGTGGTTTCCCAGAGCTGGTCCGGGTTCATCTCTCCCAGGCCTTTGTACCGGGTTATCTCGTGGCCTTTTTTGCCCTGGGCCAAGACTTCCTCTTTGAACATCCGAAGGTCTGAGAGCTCCTTGATGTCCCCGTTGGTCTGGAACTTGTAAGGAGGCTTGCCTACTTCCTTGTAAATGTTCTTCAGCTTCCGCAGTTCCTGGTATTCCGGCGAGTTGACAAAATCGAAATCAACCAGAAGCTCGAGACTGCTCCCGTTTTCCTTGGCCAGGATCATTGCCTGCCAGCAGTTGTGCTCTTCGTCAAAAGTCGGGCCGTCAAACCCTTCGGCCACCAGGCCGGGGTATTCTTTCATCGCCTTCTTAAGTACGCTCTCGAGCTCCTGCTGGAAGCCTTTCTTGGAAGAAATGCACTCGTCAAGCTTTGAGAACCTGAGTATGGTCTCGATCAATATCGAATTCTTGATGCCGCCGCTCCGGCCTTTTCTTTTCGCCAGGTGCTCGACCAATTGATAGTATCTGATGACCTGCTTGATCAGGCCGATCAGCTTCTGGCCGGAAATATGGCTGTCCTTGACCAGAAGCTTTGAATCCTCAACGCCCAGCTCCAGCAAATAATTCTCAAGCGCCGCCTCATCCTTGATGTAGCGCATAGCCTTGCCCCGCTTGGCCCTGAAAAGGGGGGGCTGTGCGATGTAAAGGTAGCCTCCCTCCGCGAGCTTGTTCATCTGCCGGTAGAAAAAGGTTAAGAGCAGCGTCCGGATATGGGAGCCGTCAACATCCGCGTCGGTCATAATGATTATTTTGTGGTAGCGGAGCTTGGCCAGGTCAAAGTCTTCTCCGATGCCGGCGCCGAGCGCGGTGACTATGGTCTGGATTTCCTGGTTGGAAAGCATCTTGTCCAGCCGGGCTTTTTCCACATTCAAAATTTTTCCCTTGAGCGGAAGGATGGCCTGGTTGCGCTTGTCTCTTCCCTGCTTCGCGGACCCGCCGGCGCTCTCGCCTTCCACGATGAAAAGCTCGGAGAAGCGCGGGTCTTCTTCCTGGCAATCCGCGAGTTTGCCGGGAAGGGATGATCCCTCCAGCGCGCTCTTTCTGCGGGTCAAGTCCCGGGCCTTGCGCGCTGCTTCCCGGGCCAGAAGCGCGTCCACGCTTTTCATCACTATCTTTCTTCCCACCGGAGGGTTTTCCTCGAAGAACTGCCCCAGCTTTTCGTTGGTGATGCTTTCAACTATTCCCTTGACCTCGCTGTTCCCCAGCTTGGTTTTGGTCTGGCCCTCGAACTGGGGGTCGCGCAGTTTCACGCTGATCACCGCGGTCAGGCCCTCGCGCACATCCTCGCCGCTCAGGCTGCACTTCATTCCTTTCAAAAGATTGTTGGCTGAGGCGTAGTTGTTCAAAGTCCTGGTCAGCGCGCTCTTGAACCCGGCCTCATGCGAGCCGCCTTCAATGGTGTGGATGAAGTTGGCGTATGAGAAGAACTGCTCGTTGTAAGCGTCGTTGTATTGCAGAGCAATCTCGGCTACCACCCCGTCCTTTTCCGCCTGGAAATAGATGGGTTTTTTATGGAGCACGTTTTTGTTGCGGCTGAGGTATTCAACAAAGCTGACCACGCCGCCTTTGTATAAAAATTCCTCGCTTTTCTTTTCCCCCCGCTCGTCTTCCAGGATGATCTTGAGGTCGGGATTCAAAAACGCCAGTTCTCTCAGCCGCTGGGAAAGGATGTCGTAATGGAACTCGGTGGTCTCGAAAATTTTCGGGTCCGGCTTGAAACTCACTCTTGTGCCCGAGGATTTGCTCTTTCCGATCTGCTTGACCGGCCCCGTCGGAACCCCGCGCTCGTATTTCTGGTGATAAACCCCGCCGTCCCGCTTGACCTCCACATCCAGCCATTCGCTCAGCGCGTTCACCACGCTCACGCCCACGCCGTGCAGCCCGCCGCTGATGTTGTAGGACTTGGTGTCAAACTTTCCGCCGGCGTGAAGGATGCACATAACCACTTCCAGGCTGCTCTTTTTGGCCTGGGGATGATTCTCAACCGGGATGCCTCTTCCGTTGTCCTCAACCGTGACCGTGTTATCGATGTGGATGGTCACCCGGATGGTGTCGCAAAAACCGTTGATCGCCTCGTCAACCGAGTTGTCAACCACTTCAAAGACAATATGATGTAATCCGCGCGTGCCGGTGGAGCCCACATACATCGCGGGCCGCTTGCGAACCGCGCTCAATCCCTCCAGAATTTTTATGCTGTTGGCATCGTATTTTTGCGACTTTTGATCCATCAAATCCCCCTGCTCAACCAGCGCCTCGCTCCTCGCTTCTGCCTCCACTTTTGCCCCCTCCTGCTCAGTTTTTCGGCCGCTTTTTCTGGTCAGATTTTATGGCTATAATTTTACCATATTTTTGACCTCAAGACAAGAAAAAAGTTTTAAAAAAGGTGGAAGGCATAGATTAAGGCAAAACTACGGATTGTGGATTCTTGTGCTTTTGTTTTTTATCAGTTAATATCCGGCAAGGATAAAAATACCAGTATTTTCAAATAGTTATCGTCATCGACGCCGAATCTGGGCAGGTCATTATTCGTCTTGTATCACCGGAATCGCAATTTTGCCCGGAATTTTCTTGTCATTTTAGACGGTCTGGGAGGCCTTTTTCAGGCATATTTCGCGCTGAAGGCAGAACTCTTTCGAGCCAGTACAAAGTAGCTATCACCCTTATGGTAGTCTTTGGGAGCTTTTTGCCAGCTTGTCTTTTTCTCTCCCGCAAGCCGACCCGTTAATATTGACAAGCATTTCCGGGATGCTTAATATTTTGAGCGGAAAGTCGAAACCGTAACAATGCTCTAAGGAAGGAGGGCAAAATGAGCAGATTTATGTGGCTGAAGCTATTGATTCCCATCCAGCTTTTGTCGGCTCTCATCCAAGGGGCCACCGGAATTATTTTCATCGTCGGCAAAGGAAACGAAGTGCTTGGAGATGTGCATCTTGTCAATGGCATATTGCTTCTCTGCCTGGTCCTGGTTCACATCGCTCTTAACTTGCCCTGGCTCCGGATGGCCTATTTCAAGGCCAAAGAATCGCCCCGGGAGATCGGGATCAAAGCCGCGTAAAGGGGTTAAACCTTAAAGGGCTTGATCCTATGAAAAAGTTGTCAAACCCTAAAGTCTAGCCCCAATCTCTCGGCCGACGGCATTATTATTAAAATGGACACTGACCTGAACCTGATCCAGGGCCTTCAATTCGGGACCGAAAAGGAGGACCATAACCGCACCATTATAGTGAAGAACGGGCTGGTTTATATTGTAGGCGCGCGGGTTCAATGGTTGCTCCGATTCAGGCGAACGGATATAAAGTGGATGCGTTTGTTATGAGATTTGACGCATCGGACTTATCAATTAAAATAATTCATCTGGAAGCTATTTGAGGATTCATGGCCATGGGAAAAAGCGATTTGGGTGAATTCATCCGAACGCCCGACGAGCGTTTCCAGAACCTGCCGGGCTTCAGCTTTGATCCCCATTATACGGATTACAAGGGCTTACGGATTCACTACCTGGATGAGGGGCCGAAGGACGCGGACCCGGTGCTTTTGCTCCACGGCGAACCATCATGGTGTTACCTCTACCGCAAGATGATCCCGCCCGTTGTAAAGGCAGGTTATCGAGCCATTGCGCCGGACCTGATTGGATTCGGCCGTTCCGACAAGCTGATTAGAAGAAGGGACTATTCATATCAGCTACAGGTTGACATGATCGCCTGGTTCATTAAAGGACTCGACCTCAATAGCATCACCATGTTCTGCCAGGATTGGGGCGGTCTGATTGGACTGATTGTATTGGTTGAAAACCCGGACCGTTTTGCGAGAGTAATTGCCGCCAACACCGCCCTCCCTGGAAAACCACCCGGCTGGGGCCTGCTCCAAGCCGCTCCTAGAAACGCCGTGATCGGCTTTCCACTCTGGCTTCTCTACTCCCAACTGGTACCGGTTTTCAACGCGGGTAAAATCCTCCAGATGGGCACTGTGACTAAGCTGTCGCCCGAAGTCGTGGCAGCCTATGACGCGCCCTTTCCCGATCGGCGATACAAGGCCGGGCCAAGGTCGTACCCGGCTCTTGTCATGAGCCGGATCCGGAAAAACAACCTTGCGTGGAAGAAACTGGTCAAGTGGGACAAGCCTTTCCGCACCGCATTCAGCGATAAAGACCTTATCCTGGGTGGAGGTGAAAAGGTATTTAAGGAAACTATCGCCGGCGCGAAAAACCAGCCCCATGTTATCATCAAAGATGGCGGCCACTTCCTTCAGGAGGACAAGGGCGAAGAACTGGGAGCCTTGGTGGTTGACTTCATTGGAAGCGCTAAACCGAATCAAGTTGAATAAATTTCACAAAGCCCGGACTGAATGGATATTGAGATAAACTATAAACCCGGATCAGGATGCTTATGATGTATAATTTAATCTCAGGCTGGAAAGAGATTTTGACGGCGGTTCTGTGCATTATTGCCATCATCTATCCGGTTGCCGCGAGCCAGCCCATCCCCGAAAAACCAAATGATTCCTTTTTTCTTTGTGTCTTCCATCAGGAGCTTGCGTTCAACCATCATTTTTTCGGTTATTGACCCCGTAAAACACGGAAAAATCTATTCACGGGAGCCGCGGGATTTTTTTATGTGGTCGAGCCAGCCGTTGTTTGCTTTCAGCTTGCGGTCGTCATCCTTGAAATAGGGTTTCAAGTCCAGAACCGGCGTCCGGTCATAGGCATCGATTGCGCTGGTGATAAGCACATTCTTTTCGATCCGTTTGAGCCTGACCACGCTGAGCGCGACGGGGTTTGGCCGGGAGGGGGAGCGGCTTGCGAACACGCCGACCTCAAGCCCCTGCGCGGAAGGCGGATGCGCGATGAGGGACGGTTTCTTGTGAGGACGGTCCAGATAAAAGAGCACATAGATGTAGTTGAACTTTTCCAGGTATTTCAGCCCGGCCGCGAATTCCGGGAAAATAATTATCTGCGCTTCCTGGGGAATTTTCTCATCCGGCCAGCGCGGGCAATTGCTCTGGTCATAGGGTGTCCGGATTTCGCCGATGAACTTGAGAGCAGGCGGCCGCGCTCTTTTTTTCATCTGGTTTCAGCCCCCGCGGTTTTCATTTTTTCTTTTCCTTGAGATTGGGCGAGTAAGCTTTTATCTGGGGGCCTTTTTTGAGGTATGCATTCACCAGGTCTCCGTTCCAGGTTTTCTGGTCCGTTTCCCAGGGATAAACCCTGAATGTCCCCGGCCCGAAAGGCAGGCTTATCATAGCCGTCCTGATTGCGCTCTCCGCATAAGGCCGATAGCTGGAGAGGAGCGCGAAAGCCGCGTTGTAAACCGCCACCGCTGCCAGCGCGTCTTCTGATTTTTTAAACTGGGAGGCGATCAAAATGCTTGCCAGGACCGTGTTCTCGGTTGACAGATGCTCGCTTTTCCAGAGCGATTCCCCGGTTCTGGTGTCAACCATCTCGATTTTAAGCCCCACAATTATATCCGAATAAAAGACCGCGTAGTGCTTGTTGAAATCGGTGACGGTTGCGTAAATCACCGCATCGGCTTTGAGCATTTTCCCCAGCTCCTGGGGCGTGAACATATAGACATCGTGCGAGATCATCACGCCCTGGTCTTTGAGGATGGGATCGATCTTATCGAGCGGGATGCAGTTGTATCCATTATAGATGAGCCTTTGCTGAAGGATGGGCCGGATAAGAGGGGTCGCGTCCAGGTCCGGGCTCATATTGTCCATGGGCAGTACCGCGATGGAATGGGGGATACGCTGGTCAAAATCCGGGATGAGCAGGTCAACCGGCTTGAAGCCCGCGGACGCGCACGATGCCGCCCAGACGCTGAGCAAAAGCAACGCGTTCCACAGTTTTCCGCACCCGCAGGCTTTCACCGCCAACCCGCTGTCCCCGGTTTCCTTATAATTGGCTTTTGAGGCTTTGGCCGTTGTCCGGGTTTTATTTCCCAAGCTCTGGGGCCTGGACGGCTTTCACCAGCCTGGCTCTGACGAACTGTTTCGCCTGGCCCACATAGATGTCCTCGTTGTCCGACTCAAATCCTGGGGCCAGTATCTGAATATTGTGCGGACCCAGGGTGAGCACGAGACATTCGCCTTTTTCATACTGGCCGGCCTGGCCCATATCCTTGCCGTCCACGAACACTTCCGCGCTGTTGGGCACGACGTTGAAGCAGACCTGGCCCTCGCTCGGAACCATTACGCTGCTTTTTTCCATTGAGCAGGAAAAACCGAGCACAAGCGCCAGAATAAAAACCGCTGGTATTATCTTTTTCATTGGCTCATCCTCCTGGCCGGAATGGTTATTTGCCCACATCCTGTTCCAGCTTCACGATGTCTCCCTTGCTGATGCTTCCCGCGCCGCTGGTTACGCGCGCCATAGAGACATCCTCGCCCGCGAAGTCAAATACTTCCGCGGCAGCCACTCTCCGGGTTTTGTATCCCAGGAACTGGCCGGTTTCCGGGTCGGTGAGCTTTCCGGTCACCTGGTAAACCGCGAGCTTCGCGCCTTTCGGCATTTGACTCTTTCTGCCCGCATTTACATAAACGGTTTGCTCGCTTCCGCTTGTGTCAAGGTCCACAACTTTTCCTTCCCAGGGCATCTCGTTCAAGCGCCGGATAAGGTTGTCGATGAACTTGTCAATGGAATCCCTGAGCGCCTTGTCCGCCATGGTCTCGTCATAGCTTCCCTTGGCGCCGAGGCCGAAGGTTGTTTCCATTGAGCGCTCAGTCCTGCCCGTGCCCGAGTCCGCGGTGATGATTTGTCCGTTGGTCACATCCACCACCCGGACATCCACCGTGCATTCGGCTATCTCGGTCTTCTTTTTATACGCGCCGTAATCCTTTGCCTCTTCCCAAAGCCCGAACTGGGTGATGGTGCCGATTATCACCGCCTGCACTCCCACCCATTGCCCTTTTTGCGCGGCAGCTGCCGGGCTGACCTTTTTGGTTTCGATCAGGTCAAATTCTTTTTCCAGCTCCGCCAGGTCCGCGCGCTCGTAGAGATTGAACAGGTTGCTTTTTTCCAGCTCGGAATAAAGGACGTCAACCGCGGCCTGGGTCAGCTTGTTCTGGCCGTATCTTGACTTGTTCTTGAACGCGAAAATTCCCACCCGCTTCTTGGGCCCGGTGAGCTTAGGTATAGGAGCCGGGCCTTGGGGCTGGGTGACTTCCGGCGGCTTTTTGCTTTCCGCGCAGGAAAAAATTATGAATGACAAACAAATGGTCAGACTGAGGGCCAAGCGTTTTTTCATTTTCCACCTCCTAGTAATTGAACCTTCTCTCTAAGTTTCTTGCGGTCGATTTTCCAATCGGTTCCTTCCCTGGTATCTTCCAATATAATACCTCGCTCCGCAAGCGCAGCCCGGATCGCGTCTCCCCTGGCGAAATCCTTGTCCGACCGGGCTTTTGCCCGCTCCTCGATTTTGCTCAAAACCTCGTTCTTGTCCACGCCCAGGATTTGAAGCCCTCGCTCTTTTTCCCGGCTTATATACTCGCTCGGCTTTTCCTGGAAAACTCCCAGGATTGCTCCCAGCCGCGTAAGCTCCTTCCAGGATTTCTCCAGCAGGCTGACTGCGCCCGGCTTTTTCCTGAATTTACCGTCCTCAAGGCTCTGGTTTAAAAGCCGCAAAAAGTCGTTGAAGTCGCCCAGCACCTGCGCGGTGTTGAAATCATCGTCCATGGCCTCGATAAAATTAGACTCCAGCTTTGAGAGCGCGTTCCCAAGCTCGCCCTCCTGGAGTGGCTCTTCGCCGGGTTTTGATCCGGCCAGCTTCTCAATCTGGTAAAAAGCCTGGTAAAAACGGTCAAGCGCATCATCCGCCAAAAGCAGGTTATCCTCGGAAAAGTCAATCGGGCTGCGCCAGTGCGCGGACGAATAAAAATAGCGCACCACCTCGCGGTTGTAGCGCTTGAGCAAATCCCGGATCAGCAAAATATTTCCCAGCGACTTGCTCATCTTTTCCTTATCGATCTGCACGAACCCGTTGTGGAGCCAGTAGTTGACCATTTTTTTATCGTAGGCGGCCTCGGTCTGCGCGATCTCGTTTTCGTGATGGGGGAAAATCAAATCCTTGCCTCCTCCGTGGATGTCAAAAGGCACGCCCAGATATTTAGCGCTCATCGCCGAGCACTCAATGTGCCATCCGGGCCGGCCTTCCCCCCAGGGGCTCGGCCATTTCGGCTCGCCCGGCTTAGCGGCCTTCCAGAGCGCAAAGTCGAGCGGGTCCTGCTTCTGCTCGTTTACCTCCACCCTGGCGCCGGCCTGCATTTCATCCAGCGAGCGGCGGGAGAGCGCGCCGTAGCGGTGGAACTTGCGCACCGAGTAAAAAACATCTCCGCCCGAGACATAAGCGTATCCTTTGTCAATCAAAAGCTGGATGATATTGATTATGTCCTGGATGTGGCCGCTGACTTTGGGCTTGACCGCAGGCTCCAGGATGCCCAAACCGGTCATATCATCCTCGTAACTCTTGATGTATCTCTCCGCTATTTCCGACGCCGGCACCCGGTCCTGGCTGGCGCGGTTTATGATCTTGTCGTCAACATCGGTGTAATTGCGGACATAGGTCACCCGGTATCCCCGGAACTTGAAATAGCGGTAGATGACATCAAAGGTGACAGCCGCGCGGCCGTGGCCGATGTGGCTGTCATCGTAAACCGTGGGACCGCAAACATACATCCGGACCTCGCCCGGATTTAGCTCCCTGAACTCATCCTTTTTTCCGCTCCAGCTGTTGTAAACCCGAATCCCCATCTCAAGCTCTCCCTATACCGTCAACTTTAGTCTTGGGGCGCAGACACTCTTGTCTGCGCACAACGCGCAAACTGCTTCAGTCACTATCATAAAGCGCATTGAGAGCGCCTTTTGCCCTTTTTAAAATTTCTTCTCTGCCCAGAATATTCATCAGCGGGATAAGCTCGGGCCCGGCTTTGGCCGCGGTGAGCGCCAGCCTCACAATAGTATATACGCTTTTTTTCGCGAAAGATTTGACCAGCGGAGAGAAAAGATTCTCATCAAACGCCGCATCTGGATTATGCTTTTCGACCTCTGAAACAAATCCTTCCAGAATCTCGCGTCCGTGCGAGGCCCCCGCCAGCAGACTCTTAATTTCAGAAGGCTCAGGCCTTTTGAGGTAAATCTTAAGCCATTCGGGAACCTCATCCAGCCGGGAAAGGTTTTCCTTGATTGAGTCGGTTGCTCTTTCCAGCCAGCCCAGGTTCAGAGTTTCGGTTTTGATGCCGGCTGCTTTCAGAAAACTCCCTGCCCTTTTCAAAATTTCCTTCGCAGGCATCCCGCGCAAATGCTTGCGGTTGAGCCAGTCAAGCCTTGCCAGGTCAAAAACCGCGGCTGATTTTGACACCCGGTTAAGCGTAAAACTCCTTATCAGCTCGTCCTTGCTCAAAAATTCTTTAGCCTCCGGGTGCGAAAACCCGAGCAGACCCAAATAGTTGACCAGCGCCTCCGCCAGATACCCTTTTTCCTGGAAATAGCGGACTGAGCCTGCCTGCTCCCGCTTGCTCAACGGCTTTCGGTCCGTGCCCAGAATCAGCGACAGGTGCGCGAACCCAGGCGGGTCAAGCCCGAGCGCCTTGTAAACCAGAAGCTGGGAGAAAGTGTTATAAAGATGGTCCTCGGCCCGGATCACCAGGCTTATCTCCATCAGCGCGTCGTCAACCACGGTGGTGAAATTATAAGTCGGTATTTTATCCGAGCGGCGGATGATGAAATCGCCGATGTCGTTCGCATTCGCGCTCATCTCTCCCCGGATCCGGTCGTAAAATTTTAAAACTCCGGGCGTGACCTTAATTCGGAGGCTGTGACACTCGCTGCTTGCAAGCAAGGCTTTCCGCTGCTCAGCCGACAAGTTCCGGCATTTGCCTGAATACCGGTAGGGCTTGCCCGACCGGATTGCAAGCTGCCGCTCCCGCTCAAGCTCCTCGTCCCTGCAAAAACAAGGATAGACCGCATCCTTTTCCGTCAACCGCTCAAGATATTTTTCATATATACCCAGCCGCTCCGACTGCCGATACGGCCCAAAATCGCCCACCGGCCCCGAACCGCCAAAACCAACCGGGCCTTCGTCCCAGTCCAGGCCCAGCCAGCGCAGCGACTCATAAATCGCATCCTCCGCGCCTTTTACCGTTCGCTTGAGGTCCGTGTCGTCAATGCGCAGAATAAATTTTCCGCCCGTGTTCCGGGCATAAAGCCAGTTGAAAAGCGCGGTGCGCAAATTGCCGATGTGCGGCTCGCCGGTGGGGGACGGCGCAAACCGAACCCGGATATTTTTTTTATCTTCAACCAATTTCTTTTTTTAAAATCACGGGGCGACCCTTGGAGTCGCCAGTACGGGCGAGGCCACGCCTCGCCCCTACTTTTCTTCTACCAGGCACACCGCGTAGCAGCCGACGCCTTCCTTTTTCCCGAGCGAGCCCATCATCTCCGGCTTGGTCGCCTTCACGCTCACAGCCTCCGCATCGATCCCCATCGCTCTTGCCAGGTTTTCCTCCATCTCCTTCATCCTCGGTGAAAGTTTCGGCTCCTCCAAAACCGCCATTATGTCAACATTGACTATCGCGTATCCTTTTTTGCGGGCCATCTCCGCGCATTTTTTCAGAAGCCCGAGGCTGTCCGCGTTCCGGTAAGCCGGGTCTGTGTCCGGGAAGTGTTTGCCGATGTCCCCCAGCCGGCATGCGCCCAAAACCGCGTCAGCCGCGGCGTGCGCAATCACATCCGCATCCGAATGTCCGATCAAGCCGTAAGGATAGTCAAAAATCACTCCTCCCAGGATCAGCTTCCTGCCCTGGCGGAACCTGTGATAGTCAATCCCTAGACCAACTCTAAAGCTCATCGTTTCTTCTCCATCGTGCTCTTGCTAAATTCGGGGCGCAGACACTCTTGTCTGCGCACAACAAGTGCACCGAGATTGCCCGCGAATTCAATCGCGCCCCTTCGCTATAATCTCCGCAAACTCCAAATCCAGCTTGGTCGTTATCTTCAAATTGGCGTCCTCGCCCGAAACCACCGCAACATCCATCCCCAGCCACTCAACCAGGCCCGCATCATCCGTCGCGTAAAATCCAAGGCTCTGAGCCTTCTCGTGCGCCTCCTGGATGATCTCCCGGCGGAAGACCTGCGGGGTCTGGATCAAAAACAAGCGCCTGCGGTCAACTGTGCCGATGACAAGACCGGTCTTATCGTCAACCTCTTTAACCGTCTCCTTCAAGGCAACCCCGGGCGCGGCCGCTCCTGATTTCTCAGCCGCGGCTATCACCCGCTCGATCAAATCCAGGCTCACAAACGGACGCACCCCATCGTGGATCAAAACCAGCCGCGCCTGCTCCGAAATCGAAACCAGGCCGGCATAAACCGAGTCCTGCCGCTCGGCTCCGCCCGAGACCACCTTCACTTCCTTGCCGGAAAGAACCTTCTTCGCAACCTCAATGTGAGTTTCCGGCGCAACCACGATCATCTCGCTCACCCGGGTGCAGCGCCAGATGGCCTCAACCGCTCTTAACAAAATCGGCTTGCCAGCAAGCAAAAGGAACTGCTTGGGAAGCTCCGAGGCCAGCCGCTCCCCCCGCCCGCCGGCAACTATGATCGAACTAATCACTTTTGTATTTTAACATTATGGCCATAAATTTTCTAACTTTCCAATAGGCGAGGGGCTTCCTTCTTCGCCCCAAGAGGGTTCAGGCCGGAAGAGGCTGCGAAGGACAAGACCGCGAGCCGGCGCATCCCGCGTTCCGAGGGACTGCGCATTGAATCTTCCGCCTTCGTTATCCTTCTTTGCTAAAGCTTCGAAAGGACAGGAAACTTCGGCGGACGGGCAAATTGCATATCTCATATCTCACAGATGTATTCTTTGCGTTCTTCGCGGCTTTGCGGTGCAAGGGCAGAGCCCTTGAGCAAACGGGTCTTCATCGTGCACGAGGATGACAATTTGGTGCAGGACTATGTCCTGCCTCTGCGAACTCCCTGTCCTGCGCAGTCCCCCCGCGAGGCGGGGCGGGACGGAGCAGGATGCGTCTGCGATGACTCTGCGGTGGAAAAACTTTTTCTCTAATGAATCGGGGCTGAAGCCTTGTTTTTGCGCCAGCTTGTATTTAACAATGGAATGGCTATACTTTTTGAAAAGCTGATTATATAGGTACAGAAAAGAATTGGTTTAAAGAGGGAGTCAGCCAAAAAATAAAGGTCAAAGAGATAGCTTAAAGGAGGTCAGGATGAAAAACTCAGGTAGATTATTGGGACCGCTGCTGGCGGTTTTTGCGCTTGCGGGCCTGATCGCGGTCAACGCCAGGGCAGCCGCGGCTGCTGCGCCAAATGAAAAGGATGTATATGTAAAGAGGATCGAGGCCAGGCTGCAGTATCTGCAAACTAAAATTACGGTCTTGCAGTCCAAGATTAGCAAGGTTCAGGAAAAAACCAAAGCCGAGCTTGAGGCCAAACTAGATATTCTCAAAACCAACAAGGAAAAGGCGGACAAAGAACTGGCAAAACTTAAAAAGGCCGGGGACCAGAATTGGAAAGAATACCAGGCCAAGGTCAGAGAGGAGGTTAAAGAAGCCAACAAGGCTTACCGAAACCTTATCGCTTCCTCAAAACTGTTCCTCCAGGAGCAGAAGGAGCAATACGAGAGGGATACGGAGATAACGCTTAAGGTCTTTGACAACAAGATAGCGAAACTGGACGCGCAAATTGTCGAGATAAAGAACGAGCGCAAGAAGGAGCTTAAGGCCGATATGTCCGAGTTGAGGACGAAAAGGGATGTGGTGCGCAAGAAACTTGATGGCCTGAAGGCTGCCGGCACGGATAAATGGGAAGCGATGAAGCCGGACCTGGACAAGGCCAGGCAGGAACTGAGCAAGAGTTATGACGAAATCCTCGCTAAGCTGAAATAATCTTGCGCCAAGAACTCGGGACCGGGACCAGGGACTCGGAATTCGCGAATGAGAATCGGGGCTGACCTGTCCTCCGAAGTCCCGCGTCGCGGGACGAAGGAGGAAGCCCCTTCCTTCTTCGCCCCCAGAGAGCTCAAGCGGGAAGAGGCTTCCGCCTTCGCCCCAAGAGAATTCAGG
>Ga0315280_10002359_pt1 | contig 30703 bp, 23 predicted proteins | sample YL17G06_40_MG_FD_203697 | JGI IMG/M metagenome (GOLD analysis project Ga0315280, IMG submission 203697) | Sediment microbial communities from Yellowstone Lake, YNP, Wyoming, USA - YL17G06_40 | ecosystem: Environmental > Aquatic > Freshwater > Lake > Sediment | place: USA: Wyoming | collected... | reverse complement strand
TATGGGGAACTCTCCATCAGCCTCAACTGAGAAGGCTTCGAGCACAAGTGATCCGTGCGAGGGTGCCCCTGAGCAGCCTTTGCTTCTTGATCGGCCTGTTGATCGCGCTCAGCACGCTTAGTTTCCCGGTGTACGCTGGCTCCTCAGATCTCACGGTTGACAGTATATGGCTTGAGAGGGCCTCAGCCCCTGGCGTGCCGGTGGCCGGAACCGACTTGGCCCTTAACGAGTCATTCAACATAGTTGCGAGTATCAAGAATCTAGGACAAGAGACCGCCAACGGGTACTATCTGGACGTCTACTATGACAATGACTATGGTCGCGGCGGGCCGGACAACATTACAGCAGGCGAGGTTCAGGAATGGTATGTCGGGCCACTCACCGCCACGGCGGGCACACATACCACACAGTGGGTCGTGGATCCTGACAATCAGATCGCGGAACTCGACGAACAGAACAACGTGAAACAATACGTCTTCGTCGTTGGATCTGGTGAACCGCAGACAACGACCGAATCCACAGCCACAGTTTCGGTGACAGTCATACAGAATCCGACTTCATTCTCATATGGGACCACGACAACGACCGTTACGAGTTACAGCACGTCCACCTCCACGAGTACGATTCCGACTGTCACAACTGTTGTCTTGGTTCCGCTGACCGTAGCCTCGACCGTTCAAGGCACGCAAATTCTTACTTCAACTCTTACAACGACGGTGACCAGTTACACTGGTACGCAGGCTTTGACGAGCACAGCCGTGGTTCCAACGACCGTCACCCTAGCTCCGTTGGCCGCAACTTCAACTGCCCAAACATCCCAGGTTCAAACGTCGACTGGTACTACGACGGAGACCAGATACACGACCGTGGCGACAACTGTCTACACGGGAACGTTGACGTCGACAAGTACGAGGGTGGTTTACACGACAGTAACCCGTCTAGCTAGCGCTGGCAAATCGAGCACCTTGGCCTACCTTGGGCTTTTCTCTCTGCTTGCCCTTGCAGTTAGCAGAGTCAGTGCCGACAGGAGTTGGAGGATTCCGCAGGTACGGTCACTTGTGAAAAGAACGTGTTCGAAAAGCCAGCAACCAAGTTTGTGACTTCGCTTGTGATGATTGGTGAGGGCGCTCTCCCTTTGTGACCTTGGTCGTCCAAGCGATGGTGTCCATTTCTCGGAAATAGTCATGTTCTTGGGTGAAGTTACGCAGAAATGAACGGGCTCGGGAGCCTTGTCACTGAGCACCAAGTAGCTAAGATACACGCTCCATCTATAGATGCATGACATATGCATCGTGGCTAACAGGCGCTAGAGGGGATCAAAGTTCGTCGACTAGGCGAAGCAGATCTTTCGTCCCCACCGCCTTCTGCGTATTCTGCACGCTACTCCTACTATTCTTCTCGCAACCGTTCTTGAGCATTCCTGAATCAAACGCATTTCACGCTGATCCAGCCGAACTTCAGCATCCAGCCGGGACAAAGCCAGACCGTTCTAATGACCGACTGCTGGTAAAATTCAAGGACCGTGACAAGGCGAACGCGGTAGCTTCGAAGCACGCGGCGAAAGTTACACGTTCCTATGACAAACTCGGCATTCATCTGCTCAAGCTACCACCTGGACTTTCAGCAGAGGAAGCCATGAAGATATTCTCCAGTGATCCAGCTGTACAATATGCCTCGCTTGACTATCTTGTTCAGGCGGACTTGTTACCGAATGATCCAAGATTCGGAGAACTCTGGGGACTTCACAACACAGGACAGTCGGGAGGAACCGCCGATGCGGACATAGACGCGCCCGAAGCCTGGGAGATCAGCACAGGATCCTCTGGCATCGTGGTGGGAGTGATCGATACAGGAGTCGACTACAATCACGAAGACCTCGCCGCGAACATTTGGAGGAACACGGGCGAAATTCCTGGAAATGGGATAGATGACGATGGAAATGGTTACGTCGACGATATCTACGGCATAGATGCGTACAACGGCGACTCTGACCCCATGGACGACCACAATCACGGAACGCATGTTGCAGGCACGATCGGCGCCGTCGGCGGAAACGGCATAGGCGTGGTCGGCGTGAACTGGCAGGTGAGGATAATGGCTCTCAAGTTCTTGGGTGCAGGTGGTTCAGGAAGTACTTCGGGAGCTATTGAATGCATCAACTACGCCGTAACCATGGCAGCCAGAGGCGTGAACATACGTGTGCTGAGCAACAGCTGGGGCGGAGGAGGTTTCTCGGCCGCCCTAAGAGATGCTATACAGACAGCGGCCAACTCAGGGATTCTGTTTGTCGCAGCAGCCGGGAACGATGCAGCGAATAATGATGCGACCCCACATTATCCTTCGTCCTATGATGTGCCGAACGTGCTCGCGGTTGCCTCCACGGATCGGTATGATCAGCGATCAAGCTTCTCCAGCTACGGCTTGTCTACCGTTGATGTGGCTGCTCCAGGATCCAGTGTTCTGAGTACGACAAGGAACAATCGGTATGCAATCTTCAGCGGTACCTCGATGGCGACGCCGCATGTTTCAGGAATCGCCGCGTTAATTCTCGCGCCTAATCCAACAATGTCCTGCCAAGCGCTCAGGAAACTCATACTATTCTCGAGCGACAGCATTCCGTCACTCTCTGGTCTCGTTCTCACAGGCGGACGAGTCAATGCCAATAATGCCCTCAGGCAATCGGGAACGAGTCTGCGGGTCTTCCGAATCATGACAAGCTTCTCGGTATCGGTAGGAGAAACGCTCCGCTTGGAGGCCATGGCTGGCTTGTACGCCGACCCGGTGCCCGGCATCAACGTTGTGGCCACCTTCTCGAATGGATCGCCGAGTCTAGCGCTGAGAGACGATGGCGTCGCGCCCGATACTGTCGCAGACGATGGGATGTTTGCCGGATCTTGGATTGCGGCCGAGGTTGGTTCGGTTGTAATCACGTTCGTCGCGTCCGCGCCCGGCCTGAGCTCAGCCACGACCGCAGTGTCAGGAGGAGTGACTTACCCATACAGGATTGAGCGTCCGTCCTACAGCTGGCTTGAGATATCAAGCAGCGGGACGTCTCTCGAACTCGGCGACGATTCAATCGCAATCGCGAACCTACCAATGGCCGTTCATTTTGGTGGACAATCCTTTACTTCGCTGACAGTTGGCTCAAACGGATTCGTGAGCCTCTCTGGTCAAGACGCCGGCTACTCAAACGCGCCGATGCCGGTCACAGGTCTCTCGGCCTTCCTCGCTGTCTTCTGGGACGACCTCATCGGCAAGCCAACGGCAACTCAAGGGACCGTCTATTGGCGCGTAATTGGCAATGCGCCAACTCGACAGGTAGTTGTTGAGTGGAAGGACTACGCTCACTATGACTATCCAAGCCATGTGGGCTCGGTCACTTTCGAAGCTGTACTGTACGAGGACAGTGAGAATATTCTGATGCAGTATCAGAGAACATCCTTTGGGGACACGAGATTCGACGGCGGGGCTAGCGCAACGATCGGGATCCAAATGGGAAGCTCAAGCGCCGCCCAATATGGCTACAACACCCTCAACGCGGTGACCGACGGCACGGCGATTCTTTATACGAACGCTGCAATTCGCGTCACAGTCACAATGGTTTCGACCTCGTACGGGACGACCACAAGGACGGTTACGAGTTACACCAGCTCAACCACCACGACAAGTACGATTCCCACCCTCACAACAGTTGTCTTGGTTCAGTCGACCGTGACCTCAATCCTCGAGAGCATACAATACTTCACCTCAATCATCACCACGACGCTCAACAGCTACACTGGCACGCAAACCTTGACGAGTGTGATCCCGACAGTCGCAACAGTTGCGCTGGTTCCGTTGACCATGACCGCAGCAGTTCAGAACATCCAGTACCTAACGTCGATTCTCACCACGACGATGACGACCTACACTGGTACGGAGACTTCGACGAGTACGGTCGTGGTTCCCACAACAGTTGTCTTGGTTCCTTTCACCACTACCTCAACAGCCTTGAGCACAGAGTATCTATCCTCAACTGAGATCACGACAGTGACCAGCTACACTGCCACATCGACCTCCACAAGTACCAGCGTAGCTTACACGACGGTAACCACTCTAGCCAGTGCTGAAGCGTCGAATCCTCTTGCATACCTGGGCTTTCTATCGCTGCTCGCGGTGACAGTTGGCACGGTCACGACTCGTAAGGAACAGAGGATTCAAAAGGCGCGATCGGTGATACAAAGGAGGTGGTTGAAGAATTGAAGAATACCAGTAGAGCGATCCTCAAGAGACGAGCGATTCCAGTGGCAGTGCTCCTGATCCTTACAATCCTTCTATCTGTAGGCTCAGGTCTTTACGCTGGCGCCTCTTTCTTCGCTCAACAGGCGCCGAACGTCACAATCACGACAACCATCTTCACGACGACGACCAGCTGGACCACCTCGACCATCTGGTCCACTGTGACAAGCGTGGTTCAAGGCGTCTGGACTACAGTACAGTACACGACCAGCACGAGCACGGTAACGGTAGCGGGCAGCACGAGCACGGTGAACTCTGGGAAAACAGGCATAGGTAGTCGTTCGGATACTTTTGCAGGCTATCTTGTCGCATACAGACTCTCACTATCTGCGCCTATGACAGTGACAAGCATCACATCATATTGGGAATACGTTAGCAGGAGCGATTCTGCCAATGTTGCTATCTACGGATCTGACGGAACGAATCCGACTAGTTTGGTTGTTGCATCGTCAGCTCAGGCTGTAACGTCTACTGGGTGGATGACGTTTACGGTCACACCGACTTATTTAGTGCCAGGCACATACTTCCTTGCTCAGATGGCATCTGGACCCGGATTCAAGCGACACTGGGACATTTCCTCAACAGGCGACTACAAATGGAGAATGGTGACATGGCAAGCTTTCCCAGCACCGTTTGGAACGCCAGGCGGCACAGGAGCAATTCAGGCAAGCATCTATGCCAGTGGCTACCAAACGTAGATTTAGGGAGCCTCTATTCCCAAACCATGGGAAAACGGAAGCACTGCCAGCCTTAGCAATTGCACGCCACCAAGCCTCACAATATCGGAAGAGACTGGATTCGAGAAGATGACAACCGTTACCCTGCAGAGGATTCTTGAGAAGCTTGGCGTCAAGCCGGAGAAGGCAATCTTGGTCGGCTGTGACGTTGCTCGAGAGATAGCAGTGGCAAACACTGCCAAGATGACGACGGTCAGAATGAAGACCGGAGCACACCGGACCGTCGGCCCAAAGAGTGTCTGAAGAGAAACCCGCTTTTGAGATAGGCAGGCTCTCGGAGCTCTTCGATATCCTGCGTTCGAGTGATTGAACCTCCTATCCTCGCCTGATGCTTGGCGAGAATCAGATGGTTGCGGCTTGGTTGCGCAGCGGCTCGACAGAATTGTTCGTCTCAGCGAGAGAAGTGACAAGTCTGTCGCGAGACAAGCCTGACAATGCGCATCGCTTGATAGCGACGCACAAAGTGCCTGAGATCCGCTTCGTAGTCTCGTTGGTATGGATCTGATTCTGATCTGCCTGGAAAGACATAGGCGGCCAGCATCATTATTGAACCCGAGAACGGGACGGGGGTTCCATGGTACAAGATGTTCTTCGCGATCCGTCCCAGAGCCATGAGAGGGTGATATCCTAACGCCCGCATGGCTTTCCCCCAGAAGTGAAATCCATGAGCCGAGCCCCTCGGTCTACTATGCACATACTTCAGCCCCTGCAAGCATTCGACGTGATACCCGAGTTGCAGCGCCTTGAATACTAGCCAAGCTTCCCAGCCGTATGCGACAGCGTACCTGTGCCCGAGTCTATTCCAGAAGTCTTCTCTCACGAATCGCCCAGTACCATCAGGGAAACCTGCAGCATCCGGCGAGGCGTGCCCACCCGAGCTACCGCTCGCGATTACCAGTCGACGATTCCTTTCCATCTCACTCAGGAGAGTCTCGCAATAACCATTAGGGAATACGCAGTCGTCTCCGGTAATCAGTGAGTAGTCGAATCTCTCTTCCTGAGCTTCTATGTGCGCGTACGCCGCGTTCAGATTCGCTGGAACTCTACGAATATCGTAGCCTCTGTCCGGCAAGTCTACGATTGTGAACTTGCCTGGGGTCTGTTGACGAAATCCATCCAGGATCTCTCCAGTTCGGTCACTTGAACCGTCGTTTACGACGCAAATGTGCGCGGGTTGGCGTGTTTGGGTCAGAAGTGACTTCAGGGTCTCTCCGATTGTGGAGGCTCCGTTGCGAGTGATGACAACAGCGACGTAGCTCATCTTTCCGACGGCGTTGTGCAAGGTCCCGAGCATTCCGACATGGGCATTCAGAGCGCAAGAATAAAAGGCAATCATCGCATCATGTACGCTGTTCGTGACGGCGTATGCGAATCCCTCTCAGCCGACCTGACATAGGAAGAAGCGAGGAGTCGTTGGTGCAAAGAACCCTACGAAGTGGTCATCTTTCGCGCGGGCCAATGGTTCCCGCCTTCGAGCAGCAATTCAGAGACTACCTCGGGGTGAGACATGCGCTTGCCGTTTCGAACGGAACAGCTGCGCTTCACCTCGCGTTGCTCGCTCATGGCATCAAGCAAGGCGACGTGGTTCTAACAACTCCATTCACGTTTGTTTCCACCGCGAATGCGGCACTCTACGTTGGTGCAAAGCCCAAGTTCGTTGACATAGATCCTGAGACCTACAATATAGACCCGAACAGAATACAGGAGGCAATCGATCCCAAGACTAGAGCCTTGATCATAGTCCACGTCTTCGGCGTTCCCTGCAACATGAAACCGATACTCGAAATCTGTGAAGACAACCATATCGTGCTCATTGAGGACGCTTGCGAGGCTCTTGGCGCCCAGTACGGAGGCAAGAAGGTTGGCACATTCACAACATCGTGTTTCAGCTTCTACCCGAACAAGGTTGTGACAACCGCGGAGGGCGGAATGGTTTGCACAAGCGACGACAGAGTCATGGAGATGGTTGATTCATTGCGAAATCAGGGTCGCATGGGTGGGGAGTGGCTTGAACATGCACTCGTGGGATACAACTACCGACTAAGTGACGTTCACGCCGCTATTGGAGTTGCGCAGATGCGGAGAATTGATCAATCAAACAAGTTGAGAGCGGAGAAAGCGAGGATATACGCGGACGAGCTGAAAACGTTCCAACAGGTCAGAGTGCCACCCTCTGCACCCGGAAGAACGTGGTTTGTGTATGTGGTTGAGCTGGACGATCGCGACCGGATTGGGAAAGAACTGAATAGTTCTGGAATTGAGTGCAAACCGTACTTCCCCCCTGTGCACCTCCAAGCACCTTACAGGCAACTTGGATTCAAGGAGGGAGACTACCCAATTTGCGAGAAGGTGAGCAGAAGAACGCTTGCTCTTCCGTTCTTCACAAAGATGACTCGCTCCCAGATACGACAGGTTGTGACAGCTTTGGAGCGAGCGCTGAAATGAGAACACCCTTGGGCTGCGCACTCGCTTCCTCTGCTGGGCCACACGGGGACGGTGTCATTTGACGGACGGAGCCGCGCGTATCGGGTCGAAAGAAGTCGGTAGGTCCGTTATTGTTGTGGCTGAGGCAGGCGTCAATCACAATGGCAACCTGAAGAGGGCTCTGCGGATGGTGGACGAAGCAGCTAAGACAGGAGCCGACGCGGTCAAGTTTCAGACTTACCACACGGAAAAGGTCGTGTCGCGAAGCGCACCCAAGGCCGAATATCAAAGGAAAACGAGTCGCGGGAAGACGCAACTCGACATGCTCAGAAGTCTCGAGCTGTCCCAAGCGGATTTCGTCGCAATCTCAAGAAGAGCGCACACTCAAGGGATAGTCTTCCTCTCCACAGCATTTGACCGGGAAAGTGCTGACTTCCTGGACTCCATAGGAGTCCCTGCCTTCAAGATAGGGTCGGGAGAACTCACGAATCATCCGTTTCTAGAGTATGTCGCGAAGAAGAGGAAGCCAATGATCCTTTCGACTGGAATGTCCTACTTGGAGGAGGTTAGAGATGCGGTCTCAGCTGTCCGTAACCAAGGAAACGACAAGATAGTCCTCCTACACTGCGTCTCATCATACCCGGCGAATCCCGGAGACGCAAACCTCAAAGTAATGCAGACCATGCGAGACACGTTCAACGTCCCGGTGGGATTCTCGGACCATACCATGGGAACAGAAATCGCGATAGCGGCCGCGGCGCTTGGAGCGGTCCTAATTGAGAAGCATTTCACGCTCTCTCGCACGCTACGAGGACCGGATCAGAAGGCATCTCTTGAACCGAAGGAATTCGCACAGATGGTCAGAGGGATAAGGCTCGCTGAGAAGGCTCAGGGTAGCGGCGTTAAGGCTCCTACCAAGGAAGAGGAGAAGATGCGCTTCATCGCGCGTCGCAGCATCGTATCCTCCGTCGATATCCCTGAAGGACAAGTAATCAATGAGAACATGGTGGACTTCAAACGGCCTGGAACAGGCATCCCCCCCAAAGACGTGCGGCTCTTGCTCGGGAAGAGAGCTGCACGCAACATCAGACGCGATGAGGTATTGACTTGGGACATGGTAAAGTAGGCAAGAGAAAGGTCGCGTATGTCTCGGGGACACGAGCCGACTACGGCCTGATGCGTTCAGTGCTCAAGAGAATACAAGCCAATCGGAGGCTCGCCCTCACGATCGTGGCGACTGGGATGCACCTGTCGCGCGACTTCGGGTCCACTGTCAAACAAATCAGGAAAGACGGATTTGAAGTCTCCAAGACGATTCCATCCCTATCACCCGAAGACACGGGAGCAGGAATGCTTCGATCTTTCTCAAAGTTTCTCGCTCGCCTGACAGAGGCCCTTGAGGATAATCGTCCGGACATGATCCTTCTTCTCGGAGACAGGTGGGAGATGCTCGCCGGCGCGATGGCTGGCGCCTACATGAACATCCCTGTTGCGCACATTCACGGTGGAGAGATTACCGGTAGCGTTGACGAACCCAATAGGCATGCAATAACGAGATTCGCGCACATTCATCTGGTGGCGACTCGAGAACACGCGAGAGTGTTGCGAAAGATAGGTGAGCAGCAAGATCGGATTCACGTCGTGGGCGCTCCCGGCTTGGATGACATTGTGTCCCGCAACTTCGCCCCGCCGGGTCACGTGGCGGCGGAATACGGCTTCGATCAGAATGAACCGCATGTCCTGCTGGTTCAGCATCCCGTGGTGACCGAGTCCAACTTGGCGGGGGCACAGATCAAGAAGACCTTGGACGCGATCGTTCATCTCCATGTCCCGACAACTGTGATCTACCCGAATGCGGACGCCGGCGGTCGACGGATGATTCAAGTGATGAAAAAGTACGCCACCAAGCATACATTCTTACAACTGTACAAGAACATCCCCCGTGACGAGTACCTGGCTCTCATGGGTGCCTCAAGCGTAATCGTTGGCAACTCAAGCAGCGGCATCGTGGAAGCCGCATCATTCGGTCTTCCCGCGGTGAACATCGGAATTCGCCAGCTAGGTAGAATCCACCCCAGAAACGTGCTGAATGTTGACTACGATACGCGAGAGATAGCCAAGGCACTCAAGTCGACCCTATCAACGGGTTTCAGATCGAAGTTGAGAGGGTTGGAGAACCCATACGGAGATGGCCACGCTGGCCGGCGAGTGGCTAAGATTCTGGCGAACGTACGAATCACCCGGGATCTTCTCCAGAAGAAGCTTGATGTAGCATGACGGACCAAGCGGATCGAGACCACGTGCATCAACGAGTTGGTCATCGTGCTCGACCGGTACAGAACTGGATTGGGATGATAGGAGGATCACTGGTAACTTGAGTAAGAAACCCTCAAGACAGAAGGGGCCGAGTCTGCGACGTGGCCTCGTATACGAGAGTGCAAGAATCTCGCCGAAGACAGTAGTCGAGCTGAGTGAGGACGCTTGGATAGGTGACTTTGTCTTCGTCAACCTAGAGAAGCTGACTCTCGGAAGAGGCAGTCAAGTGAATCCGTTCGCCAGCCTTACTGGTGGAGGCAAGGTGGAGATCGGTGACTACAGTGTCATCGGATATGGAGTGCGCGTGATCTCGGGAACAGACACCCCTGAAGGCAGGTACATGGCTGATAGGGCGCCCGAACAGGACCGTAAGATAGTGCGGGGAACAGTGAGAATCGGCAACAACTGTTTCATAGGCGCAAATTCCGTAATCTCCGTCTCGATGAGAAGTCCAAACATCAACATTGAAGACAACGTCGTAGTTGGAGCTCTGAGTTACGTAGACGAGAGCGTGCCCGCTCGCACTATTGGATGGGGAGCACCGTTCAGAGCAAGAAAGGAGCGAAGGATACTCTAGGCATCAGCTAGCTTGATTTCAACACGAGTCCAAGAAGCGTGAGAAGCATGAAAACGGGCATGTTCATGGTTGTTAGGACAGGTTCGACAAGGCTTCCCGGGAAAGCCCTTCTCAAGATCAATGGTGAAACGATCACTGGATTCATGATCGATCGGCTCAAGAAGGTTCGCCTCATCGACACGTTCGTTCTATGCACCACAGATAGACCTGAGGACGAGGTACTCGCAGACCTCGCTCACCGGAAGGGAATAGAATCCTATCGTGGAAGTGCAACGGACATTCTCGCAAGAGAACTAGGAGCCGCACAACGATTTCACGCAGATTTCATAGTGAACATTGACGGGGACGACGCGTTCTGCGACCCAGGCTATGTTGAGAAGACCGTCGAGCATTTCACCCGAACCGCGCCCGACTTTATCCGCTGGGTCGGCTTACCACTCGGAGCATCTCCAATTGGAATCAGTGTAGCAGCCCTCTCCAAAGTCTGTAGCTTGAAGGAGAACACGAATACTGAGACCGGGTGGGGGAGCTTCTTCACAGAGACAGGCCTGTTCAAGGTTGAGGCGATCGAAGAGAGAGATCCTGAGTTACGGCATCCAGAAATCCGCATGACTATGGACTATCCTGAAGACTATGCGTTCGTAAAGGAAGTTTACAGGAGACTGGGCGGAACCGAGTTCAGACTCCGAGACATCCTGCGACTGATCAAAGCGAACCCGGACATAGCTGCGATAAATCAGCATTTGCAGGAGGGATACTTCAAGGAATTCAATGAGAAGAGAGTGAAAGTCCGGCTGAAGAAACCGACCTAATCCAGCCGGAAGGGATCTCTCAGAGACTAGGGCAGACCAATCAACAGACAAGTCAAGTAGGCCAGGCGCTCGCCTCTAACATAGTACCATAAACTTACACCCTGAACGGAGCGTTGAATAGGCGGAGGTTCGGAACGCGCCCAAAGAAACTTGAAGACGCGCAGGGCGACCAGTGAGGAAGCATAAGATGAGATTTCTGATCGTAGGACTCGGTTCGATGGGCAAGAGGCGAATACGCAACCTACACGCATTGAAGCTCAATGATATTGTCGGGTTTGACATGCAGGCTGAGAGGCGCTCAGAAACCCGACAACAGCTTGGCATCGAAGTGGCCACAAGCTTCGATGAAGGTCTCTCCAAACGACCAGATGCCATTATCATATCAACGCCTCCGGATCGCCACCTACCCTTCGCATTGGAAGCCGCCCGCAGAAGCATACACTTCTTCATGGAAGCGAGCGTTCTGCTCGAAGGCATGGATGGGCTGATCGCAGAGTGCAAGGGCAAGAAGATCGTCGCAGCGCCATCATCCACAATGAGGTTCCATCCCTCCATACAGACGATGAAGCGCCTTGTCGAACAGGATGCCATCGGCAAGATACTAGCAGTTAACTACCATTCCGGCCAGTATTTGCCAGACTGGCATCCTTGGGAAGACTACCGGAAATACTACGTCTCCAAGAGAGAGACCGGCGGATGCAGAGAGATCGTGCCATTTGAGTTGTCTTGGATTACCTGGCTGCTTGGCCCAGTGAGAAGCGTCTCCTGCATGAAGGGAAAGCTCACGAAGCTCGAAGCTGACATCGACGACATATACCAAATGCTGTTGGAGTTCAATGGAGGCGCAATCGGGAGCATGCAGGTCGACATCATCTCCCGCGTCCCATACCGATCGTTCAAGATGATCAGCGAGGAAGGAGTCATAGTCTGGGACTGGGAAAAGCGACTTGTCAGCGTATACAACGTGTCTTCAAAAGACTGGAAGCAGTATCCACAGGAGAAAGGCAGAGTCGTCGAGGGATACGTGATGGAGGACGACATGTACGTCGAGGAGATGCGACACTTCGTAGGAGCGATAGAAGGAAAACATCAATACATGTACTCACTAGAGGATGACCACAAGATCCTAGAGCTGCTGTACGCAGCAGAGAAAAGCTCGACTGATCAGATCCATGTGGAGACGAAGTAGGGAGAGAATGTTGTTTGCAGATTCGCAAGTACTCAAGGGCGTGCTGGCGGGAGCGTGCGAGCCCATGATCCCGGCAGCTACTGTGCGTTTACCGCAATGGTGTGATTGATCCTGTCAAAGGCTTACGCTCACAAACGGATTCTAGTCGTCGGCGGAACAGGCTCCATAGGCTCAGGCCTGACCCGCGCCCTGCTGGGACTGAACCCTGCAGTGGTCCGCGTCCTCAGCAATGACGAGAATGGTCTCTATGAGATGCAGAGAGAACTTGGTGAAAGATCAGATCTCAGATTCCTCATGGGAGACGTACGGGATAAGGTAAGACTCGAGTTAGCTCTGAGAGACATCGACATCGTCTTCCACGCAGCTGCACTCAAGCACGTCCCAATTTCCGAGTACAACCCGTTCGACGTCGTCCAAACGAACGTGGTCGGCACACAGAACCTTCTTGAGGCCGCAGTCTTGAGAGGAGTCGAGAAGTTCGTTTTCATCAGCACAGACAAGGCGGTGAACCCAGCAAGCACGCTCGGGGCTTCAAAGCTCCTCTGCGAAAAACTTGTCCTCGACGCAGCTTCCTACAGAGGACGGAAGCTGACAGCATTCAGTTGCGTGAGATTCGGGAACGTGCTTGCAACAAGAGGCTCTGTGATGAATCTGTTCCTCTCACAGATCGCGAAGGGAGGACCTGTGACCGTGACTAACAAGGCCATGACGAGATTCGTCATGCTCCAAGAAGAAGCCACAGCTCTTCTCCTGAAGTCTGCTGAGATTTCTCGCGGCGGCGAGATCTTCGTTCTCAAGATGGACGGACTGCGAATCATCGACCTTGCCCAAGCAATGATAGAAGAGTTCGCGCCCACGTACGGCTTCAAACCGGAAAACATCAAGATACAGGAAGTCGGCGTGCGCCCCGGCGAGAAGATGCACGAGGAATTGATGACTGAAGATGAAGCGAGCCGAAGCTTCGAGTCACAAGACCTCTACGTCATCCTACCGTCCTACGACGCCACGAAAGGCTACAAGGGCTTCAAGCCTGCGAAGTTAACTAGGTATACCTCGAAGGACGTCAAACTCCTGAGCCCTGAAGCGCTCAAGGAACTTTGCGGGAAAGCTATAGCCCCTCACGATCTCTAGGAATGTCTTGAGCGCGAAAGTGCTAGATCGAATTTGCACCAGGCAGGGTTCCACGATGAAGGAAGTCAAGAAGGGGTTGGAAATGCAAGGTAGAGCCCGCAAGCGGATTCCAGGCGGCACCCAACTCCTATCGAAGCGCCCAGAGATGTTTGCACCAGGACAATGGCCGGGTTACTATTCGCGGGCAAAAGGGATCGTGGTCTGGGACCTCGACGGCAACAAGTACGTTGACATGAGCATAAACGCGGCTGGGGCATGTGTTCTCGGCTACGCTGATCCCGATGTTGACTCGGCAGTTATCCAAGCGGTAAAGGCTGGCAGCAATTGCTTGCTGAACTGTCCTGAAGAGGTGGAACTCGGCGACCTGCTGTGCAAGCTGCATCCATGGGCGAAGATGGTTCGCTACGCACGCACCGGAGGAGAATCGATGGCGATAGCGGTGCGAATCGCGAGAGCCTATACGAGAAAGGACAAGGTGGCATTTTGCGGATATCACGGCTGGAGCGATTGGTATCTCGCAGCCAACCTTGCGCGGGGAAATAACCTCGACGGGCACCTGCTCCCAGGGTTGGACCCCGCCGGAGTCCCTCGCGTCCTTGCAGGTACTTCGTTCCCGTTTCGGTACAATCACTTGGAAGAGCTGGAGGCGCTCGTCAAGGAAAACAGGAACGAGCTCGGGGCGATTGTTATGGAGCCAGTTCGGGACAGCTATCCACAGAATGGTTTCTTGGAGCATGTGCGTGAGATCGCTGACGAGATTGGAGTCGTTCTAATCTTCGATGAAGTGACTTCAGCGCTACGCATGAACACGGGAGGCATTCATCTCAAACTCGGCGTGAACCCTGACATCGCAGTATTCTCCAAAGCAATCGGGAACGGATACCCAATGGGCGCGGTGGTCGGCACGGAAGATGTGATGCAAGCCGCCCAATCGACATTCATCAGCAGCACAAACTGGACGGAGAAGATCGGCCCAGTTGCGGCGCTCGCCACAATCCGCAAGCACAAAGCTGTGAAAGCAGCTCAGCATTTGATCGCTCTTGGAAAACGGATTCAGGAAGGCTGGGCAAAGGCCGCGGAGAAAGCCGGACTACCCATCGCCATAAGCGGTATGCCACCCCTCAGTCACTTCACATTTGAGAACGAGAAGAGTCAGGCTATGATGACCCTCTTCACCCAGATGATGCTGAAGAAAGGATACCTAGCCTCTGGCAAGTTCTATTCTATGTATGCGCACAAGTTCTCTGATGTGGACTCCTATCTAGCAGCCACGACCGGCGTCTTCCAATCCATCGCGAACGCAATACGAAAAGGCAACGTGGAGAAGCAGCTGGCGGGCCCGGTGGCCCACACAGGATTCTACCGTCTGGCGTGAGCCATGGACCAACTCAGGCTTGCAGTTGTTGGCGCGGGATCGATGGCACGTCGGCACTTGCAGGTCCTTCAATCACTGCCCGACGTGGAAGTCGTCGCAGCAAGCAGCCGCGGCGCCGAAAAACTGGAAAAGCTAGCAAAAGACTTCGGCATTCCCCAAACGTTCCGAAACAACGAGCAAATGCTCACAAGCGTCAAACCCGACGCTGTTATCGTGGCAGCAAGCGCGGCAAATATGCGCGATGCCACAACGCCATGCATTGAGCACGGCGTGCCAACCCTTCTGGAAAAGCCCCCGGGACTGACATCAGAACAGACAGAGGACTTGCTGAAGACTTCGCAACGCGTGCAAGGACAATACATGGTAGGACTGAATCGAAGGTTCTACAGCGCCGTAGAGAACGCTAAGAAAACGATTCATGATTCAGGCGGCCTCGTGTCAGTACTGGTTCACTATACGGAAGATATCGCTGCGGTTCGCGCGCTGAATTTTCACCCGCCCGAGGTTCTGGAACACTGGATGGCCGCCGATGCCATGCACTGCATCGATCTGCTCAGAGTATTCGGAGGAGACGTTTCCTCGGTTCACGCCCTCTCGTCGGCATGGAGGGGCACAATGCCCAACAGCTACGGCGCCCTCATTCGGTTCAAGAGCGGGGCAATCGGACACTTCATTTCTAATTGGACCTCGCCCGGACGATGGGAAGTTACGGCCTATGGTTTCGATTTGCGGGTGGACCTCTTGCCACTTGAGGAAGGGAGAGTGACTCGAAGAGGCGGCATCGTTGAGCAATTGCCCAAAAACGACGCAGATCTCAAATTCAAGCCAGGCCTCTACCGCCAAGACAAGTACTTTGTCGATCACGTGAGGCAAGGCGAGCCGATCGAGCGACCGGCAGCCAACCTTGAAGACGCATATCACACGATGCAGCTCGTAGACGCCATCGCATATTCACACAACAGCAATGCGGCAAAAAGGTAGTGGACTTTTGGCGAAGAAAGCCTACGTTGGAATTGTTGGTCTCGGCCGAATGGGCAGACGTCACTTCGAAGCGTACTCCAAGAACAGCGAAGTAACCGTCGGTGCATGCTGTGACGCGAATCCTGAGGCGCTCAAGTTCCTTGATTCACGCGGATTCAGCGGTAGACGATACGATGACTGGCATAGGATGCTAAAGGAGGAGTCCTTCGACATGCTGAGCGTCGTCACAAACGGCCCAAGTCACGCCGAGATAACGATCGAGGCAGCACTGGCGAAGGTTCCCAGAATTGTCTGCGAGAAGCCCATGGCAACCTCGATCAAAGACGCGAAACGAATGATCGAAACAGCCCAAGCCAACGCGACGAAACTGGCTATCAACTATTCAAGGCGCTGGTCCGAGGCGTACCGCAACCTGAAGAAGACGCTCCGAGAAGGCGCGATAGGAAACCTATGCCAAGTATACTGCGTCTGCGGAGGCGGACTACTCGCGTGCAATGGATCTCACTTCTTCGACCTCATGCGCTTCCTCTCCGACTCGGAAGCAGATGCTGTTGTGGGCTTTGTTGACAAACGGGGGACACCCAACCCGAGGGGAGCCCAATTCACCGACCCAGGCGCATTCGGGATAGTACGATTCAAGAACGGAATGCGCGGATTCGTCGACATGTACGAGGATCTCGGCATTCCACCCAGGATCGAGATCATCGGCAGCATAGGCCGAGTCGTGACAGACGAAAGCAAAGACAGCTGGCTGATCGAATCACGCGAGGGAAAAGACCGCCTGGAACGCCTAGGCAGATACGACCTTCCACTTGTCGGACATCAGTTCCCAGCTGAACCGTTGGACCCGATCAAATTGTTTGAGCGGACCATCAGGGAGATACTGGGTGGAGAACCGGTCTCTTGCACTGGCACGGATGGGCTGGCAGATCTTCAGATGATCATGGGCTTCCACGCGTCAGATCGAGAAGGCAACGCCCCACTTTCGTTGCCTCTACTATCGAAATACGAGGGGCTAGTCATTGACTTCACGTAGAATCCGAAGACGAAGAGGCTAGTTCAGCGTGGGCTAAGTAGAGAGGGGTTCTGCTTGAAGGCATTGTGTCAAGTTGATGGCAACGTGTCGGCCCGGATCATTCAGCATTTGGGGCTCCTTCAATCGCCAGGGGAACGATCTTTGAACAACCCTCCCTAGTGAGTGCACAGAGGATGCAGACCACATATCCCAAACAGATTCATCTTGTGAGCAGATTCCAAAGGTGATGCCCAATGTCCTTCAGCGTTGCAGACCGCTTGAAAAGCTCTTTGTCATAGTATGCTTCGAAGAACCTATCTTGGTCGCCTGAGACGAGGTACAAGGGACCAGCAATAGGCTGCCTTGCTTCAGATGACTCGACAGATGAATGATAACAGAGCCCTCTGGTTAGACGAGGAGCAATCGCTTGCATAATGAACTTGTCCACCGAGGCGAACTCTTCTCTTCTGAGATCCTCATCGATCCTTTGGTTCAAGAATGACCATGTTCTGCATTTCAGATATTCAATTCTATTCGACTCCATAGGCGTGAGACAGTTTACTGTGTGCCGAATTGTCGTATCCATCTTCCGCCAATATCGGGTCGCCGCTTCTTGTGATCTGCAAATCACTAATGCCTGATACCCGAAGACGTTGATCATGGAAACATATCCAGCGTGTCTGAAGAAATCGTGAATCACGTTTATTCGATGGTTCTGAAAGCCTGCGAGTCGGTCACCCGGAATGCCTGAGAGGTTGCCCATGAGTATGAAGTAGCCGACACCGCCATCGTTCAGGGCATCGATGATTCTCTTCACGAGGCGCACGTTGGTCTCCGTGTAGTCCATCTTCTGCAGTGGACCCAGATCGCGGCAGAAGATGAAGTCATAAGAGTCTGTTTCAAGATTCGAATTGAAAAAATCATCCTTGAAGTAGGTTGTCGTGTTGGAGGTATTCTCGCGAGCGAAATCCAAGCAAGCATCACTGATATCGCAGCCAAATACGCGAGATGAATGCTTGCCAAACAGTTCGCAAAAGGAGCCAGCGCCACATCCATAATCCAGTATTCTCTTCTGGGCCAAATCGTAGAAGTCTCCCAAGAAATCGACAAACGGCTTGTTCCAGTAGCACATGGAATTGAAGTCGGTGCGTCGAGACCTCTCGCTGTCTCTCGTTCTACTGGAGTAGGCTCTGATCTCCCAAGCTCGGATCCTCTCATTCGCAATCTGAGATGCCTGTTGATTTGATGGCACGCTGGTGTCCGTGGCGATCCCCCATCGATAATTCTGCAAGTTCGGATAGTGCTCATGCAGCACATATGAGATTTGTCGGTGATCATTGGGCTTGTATTATCCCACAACATATTGCACACGATTGCGCTGAGTAGCCGGAATGCTTGCGTGAAGGAACCCCGGTGGAAGCCTGCTTCAGAGAACACCCCATATCTATCCTATCTCGCAGACACTCTGCAAGACCATGATGTGCGAAATGTCTTGGGATAACACAGGTGATCATTGGGCTCTGCGAACTTACTGTTTCTGAGATACTCTCGGTAGTCGTCCTCTCGTTTCTGCAGTCGCGTCAATCGATGCAGATTCTCCGTCTATCTACTGAGAAGACCGTTCTGTGCCGTTCGAGAAGGCCAGACGGTTCCCGAATTGAGACGACCGGAAAACTCACAACTTCCTCAAGTTAACATAGCCGATCATTGCGACAGCCGATCTAGAAATGTTCTTTCGATCTTGAGAGATCAGCTCTCAATGATAGCCTCAAGTACGATAGGGCCGTGCGGAAGCGCGTGTGCTTGAGGGATATGAACCCACATCAAACTTGAACATGTCTGTTTCACTGACAACCCTCTATCACATTAGGCCGGTTCCTCTTTGCCATCACATTTCGTGGCAAAGTTGGCCCTACATGATCACGAACATCGGGAAGGTTCTTCACGTCCATGTTTCTGTTGCTGCCGTTGTTTCGACGAGTGCGTTTGCATACGCAATGGCCCTGATCCTAGTGAGCTTTCTCACGAGGACTTACTTTCAGATCGTGAAGGTGACATTCAGCCTCAGTTCCCAACTATTTTCGGAATGCGATGACGTGATGATCAACTTTACGTGGCCTTCAAGTTGACGCAAGCCATAAGTCTTTGGACTCGGACCGGAATACTAGAAATCGATCTGCTTCCTAGGAGATTCCACGTACCCGCCTTCCAAGAGCTCCAACAACATGCTTTCCAAAGCGTTGATCTGGGTCTTCTCCGAATCGGTCAGGAGATTGCTGGTTTCGGCGAGCTTTCGTAGGATTCTTAGCTGGAGAAGCATCAAAGGTGTGTTGACTTCTATCGCTTTTCCAGGAGGCAGCTTGTAGTTATAGGTGTTCGCCTCCACTAACATGTCAAGTTCGCTACTGAAGAGACTGCTGCACTTCGTGCACCCATCCTATCAAGACGGCCGCTGGCGAAGGTTCCCAGAATTGTCTGCGAGAAGCCCATGGCAACCTCGATCAAAGATTCGAAGCGAATGATCGAAGCGACTCAAGCCAGCGGAACGGAACTGGCCATCAAATATTCGAGGCGATGGTCTGAAGCCTATCATAACCTGAAGAATACGCTTCGAGAAGGGACGATAGGCAGCCTGTGTCAAGTATACTGTATCTGTGGAGGCGAGCTACTCGTGTGCAATAGATCGCACTTCTTCGACCTCATGCGCTTTCTCTCTGACTCGGAATCAGATAGTGCCATAGGTTTTATCGACGAGGAGAACGCCCAACCCAAGGGGGTGCTCAATTTACTGATCCAGGCGCGTTCAGGATCGTCCGATTCAGAAACGAAATGCGCGGGTTCATCGACATGTATGAAGACCTCGGCATTCCGCCCAAACTGGAGATCGTGGGCAGCATAGGCCGAGTCGTGACAGACGAAAGCAAACATGGCTGGTTGATTGAATCAAGGGAGGGAAAAGACCGCCTAGAACGCTTAGGCAGACACGGCCTTCCACATGTCGGGGATCAGTTCCCAGCCGAAATGTTGAACCCGATCAAATTGCTCGAGCGAACCATTAAGGAGATAATGGGTGAAGAACCGATCTCTTGCACAGGTGCAGACGGGCTGGCAGACCTTCAGATCATAATGGGATTCCACGCGTCAGATCGAAGGCAATGCAACGCTCGCATTGCCACTGTCGTCGAAATATGATGATCTGGTCATCAACTTCACATGGTCGTGACATCCAACGAACTCGCCACCATTCGCCGTGACGTGGGTAAGCTCCACGCAGCAAAGGTCCGCATTTCTCGGTAGCGCAGGCAGTCTGACTCGGCTGATGCAACTCAGCCTGACGTATTGGGGTGTGTGAGCTGTGCTCGTGACCAAGTCGCAATGGCTTCCCTTGTGCAGCTGACTCTATGCTTCTAACGAAGATGTGGGGCCTGTTGAGGATTGCGACTGCCCGCTGACCGGATTAAGTGAACGAATCGCTCGCTCGACCTTCCATCGATTCTGTAAGCGAAACGCTCTATGAACTTGGACCGTTTATCATGTTTCAGATCGGTGCGCAGGGCTGACTCTATTGCAGGTATGATATCCTCCTCTTTCTCCACAAGAGACGCGACTCCCTCCAAGTCGTATCTCACTGCATAAGGATGACTCGTCAGGTTGATGCAGATCAGTGGTTTGCCAAATAGAACGGCTTCTGAACCTGCTGTCGATGAGTCCGTGAACACTACACTCGCAAGATTAAGTAGCGAATACAATGGCACGTCTTTCCGGATCAATGCACCCGAGTAACCCTCTTTCTGCAAGATTCTCTCATATTCCATCGGATCATCGTCTGGATGCGGCCTAATCACGAGTTTGAATTGATCTTGTTGCATTCTCAGCTGTCTCGCAAGTGCAGCAATCGATTCCCTTGTTCCCGCAACGAGTAGATGTGCGGCAACCAGCAAGATATTTACGTCATCAGGCAGACCTACTATCCTTCTGTCCTCCTCAACATTCCGTTTCACAATCTGGTCGTATTTCGGATTCCCAACAAGCACCAATTTCTCAGAAGGTATGCCAACAGCCTCAAGCGCATCCTTACACTGTTTACCGTAGCAAGCAATGTAATCTGTGAGGTCCGAACCGTACATCGGATGCGGTTTAATTACCGACTGATAGAACATTATGGAGGGGATCTTCCGTGTTCCGGCAATTCTGGTGGCTACCTTACCAAGGTATGATTCGGAGGGATAGATGACTGCAACATCAGGTTGAAACTCACTGAAGAGATTGCAGAGCCAAATGATTCGTGAATAGATCTCAGACAATGCTGACCAGCTTAGGTATCGATCGATCACCCATTGAACCATCGACCTTTCAGGATCCGTGCATCTCGCTTGCATAGAGTAGGCTCGGTTTCGAAAACCGCTTCTGTTCATCCACCAATGAAGCATACCTTCCAAGCTTCGCTCGGGAACGAAACGTACACAATCAACGCCTCTTTCCCTCAGATAGTCTTCAGTGAACTTGTTGTCAACTGCAGTCAACGTTGTGATGTCTGCTTGTCTCTCAGCGTCCTTGAGAATGTGGTAGAGTGGTTCCACACAATTGGTGTTTCCGGCATCTGTGACTACAAACAGAACCTTGATGATCTGACCCCCTAGCGCCTATTGCCGTAAGCCTCAGCGTATTGCCGCTTGAATGCTCTAGCCAGGTCGTCCATCACCACATCAAGAAGACTGACGCGCATGAACGGTGCATGGCCCGCTATCTCTTGAGCTATTCTCTCTGCTAGGATTCTAGCTCTCAGATACAGTTCTCTATCAAGTTGCTCAGACAAACTGTTGCTTTGCATTCAAAGCTCCCCAGAGTCTCAGCAGTCTCCCCAGAAAGGCTCGAGAGAGGCGCATCGTTCCTTTCAAGTAGCCATGATTGCCGATTGTCTCTTTCAGCACAATTGAGAGCCATTGACGGTTGAACAGGTATTGTAGTGGATGGCCCCTAATTTGGTCTCCTACAATTTGCTCTTCCATCGTGTGTTTGAATCTGAAAAACTCCTCATCACTGAACTCTGTCAAGTTTACAAATGAGCGTTTCATCTCACGTTGATAGTCTGAGTAACCTGATGACAATCCTTCCAGATACTCTTCTTCGTTTCGAATCAAGCCTTTCTCTATGCACATATCGTACAAAGGCGTTCCAGGCAGTGGTGTCGTGATAGCGAATGGCACAATATGTGTTCCAATATAGGGCAGCTCTCTGAAGAACTTGACCGTTTCAGCAACCGTTTTCTTGTTCTCTCCAAGATATCCGTACATCATGAAGACCACTGGTCTGAGCCCTGCCTTCATGGTGTTTGTGAGAGCCATCTTTGATTGTTGCAGGGCTACCTGCTTGTTCATGTTGTCCAGAATCGCTTGACTTCCCGATTCTACTCCTAGACCGATAACCTGACAACCTGCCTTCCTCATGCGCTTCAGAAGAGGCAGATCAACGAGATTGGTTCGACCGTTGCATATCCATTTCAGTTTGAGAGGCTCAATCTTCTCGCACAGTTCGTATGCTCTTTTCTTGCTTGTGACCACTAGTTCATCGTTGAAGAAGACCGCTCTTATGTGGTACTTGTCGATCAGTGTCTTGATCTCCTCTATGATGTTATCCACGCTCCTCTGCCTTGTTCCGCTAAGCGTCTTAGAACAGAATGCACAACGATACGGACAACCGCGACCACTTATGAGATTCAACGCAGGTTTGGTTCCTTCAACTTGGCAGTTCTTGAGGTAGACTTCGACTGGGAAGGTATCCCATGCTGGAAATCCTACCGTATCAAGGTCACGAATATGCTCTCTGCGTGGTGTCTTGAGTATTCTCCGATCTTCCTTGTAGGCGATGCCTTGGACAGATTCTAGCCTAGACATATTCTCTACGACTTCTGTGAACGTCTCTTCTCCTTCCCCAAGTACACAAACATCTGCTTCAGTATTGTTCAACACAAGCTCTGGGCTTAGCGTAGCCAGTGCATTCCCAACAACGATGGGAGCGTCTGTTCGTTGTCGCAGTTCCTTTAGAAGCCATTTCACGTAAGCATATTGTGTCGAGAGTGCACTGATTCCTACGGTGTCGCAATCAATCGCTCTGATCTGATCTAGTACTTCATTATTCTTGTACTGGTGAGCCCAGATGTCCAATGATTCAACTTTGTGTCCTTTATCCAGAAGGATTCGTGCAATGTACCCTAATCCTAGAGGAAAGTTTTCTGGAACTCTACCTCCACCGTCGAAGTAGTGTGGGGGCTGAACGAGCAGGATCTTCATGATGCCATACGAGTGAGATGCTGGAATGCGGAAGCTAATGAATGTTCTCGTTGTATTCTTGTCTCTGTTTACTATGGTCAAGCGCAGGCGTCGTTCGCGTTATCCATCCATCCCAGTCGGATAATCCTGGGAACTAGGAGCGGATTCACGGACAGGTTCACTGTCACAGTCCTAGCAGGGGAGGCCTCCAACGACACAGTCTACCTCTCGGTTGCAGGGGTGCCGGATAATGTGACCGCTATCTTCGGAGATCGAGTTTTCTACCTCACGCCCCGAGCGGTATCTGCGACATATCTGGCAATCACGAGCTCGCCTAATGCGAGGTTCGGCAACTACACTCTAACGGTCGGTGCGCAGAGCGAGGGCTCCTCTGTCTTCTATGCTGCGGCAGCTCTAGTCACTTTGACCATTAAGGAGAACGGGCAACCGCAAACCTTTCCGGAGAGCTACAGGACGCAATCCGCAGCTTCTATCGCCTGTTGACAAGAATTCATGATTTCTCTAGTTGCTCTGGCGATCGCGGGGGGGAATAGCGCTCGGCTCAGTAACCACTTGGTTCCTAGTGCGTCGGAAGATTCGATCTGCAAAGAAGTCCTAGAACTAGTTAGAAGTTGGCACTTCTGGGCAACCCCACATATCCTCCTTCCATTAGAGTCTGGAGCTTCTTCTCCAGATCGTCTATCGCCGCCTTCTCCGAATCAGATAGGAGGCTGTTGTTTTCCGCTATTTTGCGCAACATCTTCAATGTCAGTATTGTCGCGGGTGTGTTGACCTCCTTGGGCATGCCGGGTGGTAACTTGTAGTTGTAGGGGTTTGCTTCTACTGCTATGTCTGTCTCGCTGCTGTAGAGCCTGCTGCGTTTCATGTGCACCCACCCCAACGCGATGGCTACTGGCACACCGGCGACCGTGGCCAGTACAGCGAATGGCGCGAAATTAGGGAACACGTCAAGTAGAGACGGCATGTTCCTGATAGCAAGGTAATACACAGTTATCAGAGTAGAAACATATCCCAGAAGGAATGTCAGGTAGGTTGAGTATCCCAATCTGAAGTAGTACCATGCACGAAAGGCTAGTCGTGAGCTAACGAGGTTTCTTCGTCCCATTCCGTTCACTTCTTCTAGGTTCGTCACGCGAGCCCCTGTGTAAAACATTGTGGTTGACCGTACAGGGCCTAGGTACGGGAGAGGTTCGCTTCTGATCGAGACAACTTCCTTGACGTGCGAATGATGGCGCCTGGCGTGGATATGCTCTGCTCCCTATTCATCGATTTGGCTGCAAGTTTTTCGACGAGTCTTGCTATTTCTAGCGACGCATCGCCCGTTGTCGTGTGGAACTGTTTCTTGAGGAAGGCGGTCTGTCGTTCTGCCAAGCTTTTCTTGGTTTCTTCGTCGAAGAGCGCCTTCGTGATTGCTGGGTCAACCTCGTCGGGGTGGTGGACTCCTAGGGCGGCTCCCTCCTGTGCGTAGGGAAGTTTGTCTGGCTTTCCAGCTAGATTCATGCAGATTACTGGACGCTTCAATATCATTGCCTCGACGGCGACGTTTGAGAAACCTGTCACGCATACATCTGCCTTCGACAGGAGCTCAAGCAGGGGGGTGGTTGAGTCCACCGTGATGCGGTCCGAGCCGAATCTCTTGACGAAATCCTCGTAATTGCTCGGGAGCTCCCTTGGATGCGGTCTAATGACAACCACGGCTTGAGGTATCGCCAACGCGGCGCTTGCTACCGGAGAGATCATTCCAAAGGTTTCAGCTAGGGGGAGATTCTCGGTAGCAAACACGACCACTTTGAATTCAGATTCTTTCCGTGACTTGAGCAGAGATTCCGCCATTCTGAATGTGTCGTCGTAGTGCGCGATTCCGGTGACGAACACCCTGTTTGGAGGTATCCCGCGTCTGAGGTAGACTTCCTTTGCGGAGTCGCTGTTCACTGCGACGGAATCAGCATATAGGAACCCGTACTGCGGGTGATCAAAGATCTGGCCCGCCAAAGCAGTCAGAGAAGGCACCATGTTCCTTCTGGCAACAGTAACAGCAGCCATCCCAAAGGGCGTGTTGTCAGGGATCGCGACGAGCACGTCAGGCAGGAAGCGTGCAAAGATGTCGTCGAATAGCACTATTGCAGCTGCCACGGTGGAGGCGCGAGCCATCAGGTTCTCTCTCAGCAGCTGACAAGCAACGCCCCAAACGGCTGCAGACAATCCCTTTGGAGTTCGTTGCATCGAGTATGAGACGTGGCGATAGAGTCGCAGGGTCTTCCTCCATATCCCGCATGTTTCAGTGAGGACGAGCTTCCTGTATCGCATCTTCTCGAAGCCGTGCCTGCAGTATTCGACTGATGACGCAAAGCGATTGGTCACGATCAGGGTTTGGTGATCCTCCTTCAGACAGGCCGCTCCGATTGATGCCGCAGGACGAGAATAGTAGGAAGGAAAATCCGGTCCGTCGGTTACACTGAAGAGGACGCGAATCGCCCTTTTGTCGTACTCCTCTCTCCGATGACTTCCCACTGATCTGTAGACAATGCATTCTTGAAGGGCCCGTCGGGGCATGAGCGGCGCGAGAAGAGGCAAGAGATACACGTGCAATGTTTTCAAGAGTGGTCTCAGAGCCGCGATGCCTGCACGGTCCGCTACGACACAGAAAGCGTTGGTAGGAGTGTCCGGGATGCGCGGGAGCCAATTCTCCGATGGGAGAAACATGATTCTTTCAAACTCGGCAATAGCCGGTCTTTCCTTTAGCGAAACGGTTGCAGCCAAGAAAGCGAACTGATCCGCATCAACTCCGATAAGACCTTCAGTGCACTGGTAGCCTTTGACGCTGAATGGCGATCTTGACAGAATCGCGAGTAGTTCGCTTCTGATTCTTATCGCTTCACGCCAAGCGGCAAGTTCCGCATCCCTGTCAATCACGTCGTAGAAGGACAGACATGTGATGCCGAGCGCCCGTAGCGTCTCTCGCATCAGGTCATCCTGACAGACACACACGGTGGATCGATGATCCGCGCCCAGCTTCCGCAGTATCTTGGATGCACGCTCTGCCCTTCTGCGTTTGCCGTAGATCTTGACAACAACGAGATCCGGTTGCGTGCGGATACTGTTGGAGGACAGGTGCGACAATGGCGTCAAGTCTGGCAGTCTCGAAGACTCTAGATAGAGCTGACTAAGTATTTCGTATGGTTTCGCTTACACCACTTTAAAAGCTGAGCGTTTACCGAGTCGTTAGGAAGTGAGGTGCGTGATGTCGGTAGCACGTAGACTTCAGGAATCTTTCGAAGACAGCCCATCGACGGAGGGACGCTCGACTTTGCCTACTCGCGTGGGCTACGAATGCATGCATCGAACCAACCTGAAAAGGAAGGAGCGAGAAGTCGTAGGATGACGCGCGATCCCGGCAGGAATGTCATGGGCCCCACGGCCGGAAAATGGTACCATTGAGAAGGCAGCTCCGTTGACTCAGCTCATCATAGCCTCAAGTTCGGCAAACATTTCCCCGCAAGTCGCGTCAGAGGTGATAAGATACGACGAGCTCGGAAAGCACACGCCTGCCGGTTGTGTGAAACGTGCAATTGAGTGGACACAAAATGTCGGCGAATCTCGAATAGACGGTCAAACCTTGATTGACGCCCTCCGCTATGACGGTTCGTCGCTGTGGTGGTTTGGACATACTCTGCTCTTCATGTCGGCAAAAGAGGCCATATCCAAAATTGAGCAAACTCAACGAATACTGGATACAAAGTCGCCTGCCCACGTGCAAGTGCTGGGTCTCGGCAAAGTCGGAAAACTCATCGTGCAAGTCTGCGAGAGGAACCACATCCCATGTATCCAGAAAGCATCTCCGGAGTGGTCAGCGCAGGAACGCTTCGTGGACGAGCTCAAGATACTGGGAGGCCATTCGCTGCTTCATGTCAAGGAGTTTCGAAGAAGACGCCTGAGCCAGTGTTCTGACAAAGAAGGCACGCCAAGACGGCCGCGAATAGTGTTTCTCTCGCCCGCCGTCAACTGGAGAAGTGCCTGGGACCACGAGGGAATGAGGGAAGAGAAAAGAGACGTTTTCATGGGGGGTGTCATGGAAGAGATACGCCGCCGAGGCTACGACGTGACCTGCGTAGATGTCGACTACTCTCTTAGGGGAAGAATAGATACACTGCGAGACAAGATCCTGAGAAGCCAGTGGAGATGGATCCCATTTGAGCGCTACATCAACCACAATGCTTTGGCGAGACTCAAGACAAACCCCAACTTCGAACGGTTGCGCATGACTTTTGTGAGAATGAGAGAAAGCGCCGAATTCAAAGACGCGCTTCAGTATCAGTCGATTCCTCTATGGGATTTTCTCGAGAGCAGATTCCGGAGACTCCTATCAGGTCTTCACTTGCTGGAGTACGCTCGGATTTTAGAGGGTGCTCGTGAGATGATAAAGACTGAGAAGCCAAGCGCCATTGCTATGACCTATGAGACGGGGGCATATGCCAAGGCAGTGATAGTGGCTGCCCAAGAAACTGGCGTTCCGACTCTTGGGATTCAACACGGCTTCATTTCGCCAGATAGTGTCGAGTATATGCACAGGCAAACTGCCGTCACAAGATCCCAGGATGGGTGTCCAATACCTACCAAGACCGCGGTGGGTGGGACGTATACTGCGCAGCTGCTCACCGAGCTCAGCTCCTATCCAAGCGAGAGTGTGGTCGTGACCGGGTATCCAAGGCATGACGACCTAGTCTTTCTGAAAAGTCACGGATTGGGCCACCAGAAGAACGAGCTCCTTGAGCGACTTGGCCTTGATGCTTCAAAGAAGACGATCATGATCGCGTCCGGAGGGTTCCACTCGAAGTATGGTTGGAGTCGAGAGTACGACTTGGAGATCCTGAGCTCCATGCTGGACATGGTCTCATGTCGTGACGATCTGCAGATGGTCGTTCGGCTTCATCCGATGGAGGATGGCCGGATTCAGGCCGAGATTATTAAACAGCGTAGAGGGGCCGCAGCCATAGTTAGAGGCGAAAGGAACGATTTGCTCTGGGCCAGTGATCTCTTTGTCACCGTCAATTCCTCAACGGCATTGGATGCGATGATACTCGGCAAACCAGTCTTCATGCTGAACCTTGTCGACGAGAATGTCCCGACAATTGACCTGGGGGATGCGGCAACCAAGTGCAAAATTGAGGACTTGCGCACGCACATTGAGGCTGCGGTCTACGATGCTGGTGCGGTGAGCCCGCGGTCAGTGGTCGAGGTGCAGCTCGAGAAACACGCGAATACGGTTGATGGCAATGCTAGCAATCGTGTTGCGCGGCTTCTCGATGAAATGGCAGGAAAGGATCAACTGCAGATCATGAGATGAGACGGGGGATAGTTCTATAGGACCGACACTGAGAGCCTGCAACTGCGGCAAGGAGCTCTACGTCGATATCTCTCGACTTGGAGAAGACATTAGCATGTGGCCTACCAGGCGAATGTGGGCTCTCTTCCTTGCTCATCGATGAAGATTCTATGCCAGAGTTCGAGGCCGAGCATCATCCAAGCCATAGAGTACCAGCGAGTCCTTGACGGATCCGTTGGCAGCTGCATCTTCTGGAGTACTTTCAGATGCCAGTCGCCCGCCAACTCTTTCAGGACCTTGGATTCTGGAAGATATCTCGCTGCGTACTCTCTCACTGCGTTCTTCCACCAAGAGTAGATGTCAACGCTGAATCCCCACTTTGGCTTCGCAAAGCATCGCTCTGGCAGAAGGCCTCTCATCGCAGAACGGAGCAGTAGCTTCCCCATGTGTGCTTTCATCTGGTATTTGCAGTGAACCGGGAGCATCAATTCAAGGAGGAAATCGTCCAGAAGTGGGACTCTGACCTCCAAGGTGTGGGCCATGCTCATTGCGTCCTCCACAAGCAGATAGTCGTACGGTAGCTTCGTGTGGAACTCGCAGCGAGTCATCTTCTCGACGAAGTCCTCCTTTCCTGAGAAGTACTTCTGGACGCTACTGCTAATTGTTGAGTGAGTTTCCGACGGAGGAAAGCCCGTGATGATCGCGGAATACGATTGTGCTTCCTCAGCTAGGGCCTTTGCATATCTTGCTTTCCTTATCGGAAGAACGCTCGCTGCCCCTAGCAGTTCCTTGGCGAGTGGCATTCGTCTAATGCTGGAGATTTGTCGTGCTCTTCTGTATCTGGAGGAAGTTGGGTATCCGCAGAATAGTTCATCGCCGCCCAGTCCGCTGAGGCATACCTTCCCGAACTTGCTTGCGGCTTCATTTACGAACCAAGAATAGAGGTTGACCTTTGGCATTTCTGAGTGCCATATCATCTTTGGGAACAGTGTCATTGCCTGGTTCGCATCGATGAGAAGTTCATGATGGTCTGTTCCAAATGCTTCCGCAACGAGTTTCGCGTCAGCAAACTCGTCAGTATTCTCCCCAAAACCCATGCAGAATGTCCGTAGTCCTTCGGGTCTGACTCGGCTTGCAAAAGCGACAATCGTGCTGGTGTCGAGTCCTCCGCTTAGAAAGGCAGTGACGGGCACATCGGATGTTTCTGTCTGTCGCACCACGGAGTCTCTTACCGTCTTCCGGATCGTTTCAGCGGAAGGGATTTCGTTACTGTAGGGGGGAGGTGTCCAGTAGGTCTTGGTGGTTGCGGAGCCACGAGTATAGGTTAGGTATGATGCCGGAGGCAGCTGGTTCACTTCATTGAGCATCGACATTGGAGCGAGAAAATACCCCACCTCCAAGAGCTGTGTGACTGCGGACTTGTTCACGGTTGGTGTGTCTATCAGATCGGTGGCCAGCATTGCCTTTGCTTCAGAAGCAAACCCGAAAGTCGCACCAGCGTGGTAGTACAGTGGCTTGATTCCCACCCTGTCGCGAGCAAGCACTAGACTGCGTTTGCTCACATCCCAAACGGCGATCGCAAACATGCCATCAAGTCTCGCGAATGATGAATCGCCCCACTCCTTGTAGGCGTGTGCCACAACCTCCGTGTCAGAAAGGGAGCTGAATCGGTGGCCGCTTTCTTGGAGAATTGCTCTGAGTTCTCCGTGGTTGTAGATCTCCCCGTTCAAGACCGCCCAGACGGCGTCGTCGTCAGTACTCACGGGCTGATGACCGCCCGCAACATCGACGATGGCCAGTCTATTACAGCCCAACCCGATACCGCTATCGACACAAGTTCCGGTGTCGTCGCGTCCTCGGTGCCTAGTAGCTGCCAGCATTTTGAGCAGGTCTTCTCGGTAAGCCTGTTCTCCCGCTAGTCCGGCAATGCCACAGATCAGTGATCTCCTCCGAAGCGTGAAGTTCGTTGAGTTCTTCTGATCGCCTACGCTACAAATACTTATAAGTGGTTGGAGATCAGTGGCGCGATCAGTTAGGTCTACGGTGGAAGGTTCGTTGTTAGCCGTAACGTGTATGCGTGTAGGCCGACGCTCCTTTTCCCTGTCCTAGCGTAGAACGACTGTGACCCGAGGTGAATCTGTTGAGTTCCGAGGAAAGATCCGGTGGCAGATCCTTCAACAAGCCAGTTGAAGAGGGCAAAGAGTACGAGGTTGACATCAAAGAGACTAGCCGCAGAGGCGACGGTGTCGCCCGCG
>Ga0315280_10002358_pt1 | contig 30710 bp, 47 predicted proteins | sample YL17G06_40_MG_FD_203697 | JGI IMG/M metagenome (GOLD analysis project Ga0315280, IMG submission 203697) | Sediment microbial communities from Yellowstone Lake, YNP, Wyoming, USA - YL17G06_40 | ecosystem: Environmental > Aquatic > Freshwater > Lake > Sediment | place: USA: Wyoming | collected... | reverse complement strand
TTTCTTTTGGCTAAAATTTCTTTCGTCGAAAGGTTGTTTCGGCGAAAGGTGATTCATTTAAAACATATTTCGCCAAGACAAAAGATTTTTTGGCGATAGGTATTTAAGTTAAGACACCCTTTTTAGATATATATTTTTTTAGTCTGAACAATAAGAGGATTTTTACTTTCCAACAAACGTATGCTTCCGCACTTGGTTTGTATAATTTGGGAAACCCTAAACCACTACCTTAATAGCTGGGTACTATCGCATTAAGGGGAAATCCCAGAGTAAATTTATTTTTTTATTTTTCGACCAGATTTTTTTGTCCCTCAAAAGTTTACCCCCATCCTCTTGAGGCACGGAAATTCTTTCAAAACCTTGCTGTGATCCCCGCTGGTTAGAGTAGGTTAGACAGCATAAAATAATTATTTTCCATATATATAAGCTTTTTGGCTAAAAATTCTAGCCAAAAGAAAAAGCGATAAATATTTAAGCTTGAATAATAATAATAATAGTATGGTAAAAATAAAATGTAAAAGATGTGGATATACTTGGGATTATAAAGGAAATCGTAATTTTGCTACATGCCCCAACTGTTTCTTTGTTTATAATTCTGTAGAGGAGAAGAAAAATGAAAGATAAAGATGTCAAAGAAATATTAAGAAGATTAGATATGCTAGATAATAAAATTTCTAATCATTTTAGTGAGCTTAGAAGAGAATTTTTAAAATCTCAAACTAAATGGTTTGATGAAGCAATCCAATTTATAATGAATAACGGAGTAGTACCAGGCAAAGAAATTGAAGGGAAATGGTCTTCTTTCTCAAGTACATGGTATAGAGAAAGATTTAAAGAATATTGTAAAAGTTTTAATATTTTTTGTATAAAAATTCCAGCAAGAGGATTTCCAGAAGTTTTTATACATGCCAAAGAGGGCTCTAATTTTGAAAAGTTTAAAGAACTCTGGGGGTTATTTCTAAACGAGGGTGGAATAAATTTTGAAACTTTATTAAAAACGAAAAAAGTTAAAGAAGAAGATAGGATTTTTTTTATAGAAATTTGTAAGAAATATTTTAAAAAATATTTACTTATGGATGATTATCATATTACTAAAAAAAGCAGGGTTTAATATGGATAATGAAATTTTAGCTAAAAAAATTGAGAAAATAATATCAGAATTAAGAAATATCTTAGATGAGTTAGAGGATGAAAGGAGGGAGGAACTATATGGGATTGGAACAGCCAGCAAAGAGACTGAGAAGAAAGGTGTTTAAAGGTATTTTTTCTGATACAGTAGTAGACTTTTTGCTATACAATAACGCTTTAACAGGCGAAGAAAAGCAGGATGTTATCAAGATAGCTAAGCAGATAGCTTGGAACAAAGGGTATGTAAGAGTTTATTGGAATGATTTTCAGGAAGCTCTTAGGGAGTGGAGAAAGCAAATTAAGTAATATTTACTTTTTTATACTAACCAAGTCTATAATTTTAAAACTATCTACTTTTAGTTTTCCTTCTACTGCAAGAATGTCAACATACTTTCCAATAGTTGGAGCAGAAATTTTTGTTAGTTTAGAAATTTCTGTTTTGCTTAAAGGTCTCTCAGATTTTTTCAATACATCGATTATTTTTTTCTTAGTTTTTTCTTTTAGCATATTTAATAATTATAATAGATAAGTATTTAAGCTTAACATTACATATAATAATTGAAGTTTATGATGAAGTACTGTCCAGTTCATGGCTTTGTGGACGTGAGAAAGAAAGATAAAAAATGCTATATATGCGGGCATATCTTGCTTGAAATAAAAGGAGGAAAAGAATGAAAGATCCAAGAAAGTCTTTATTGAGCTGGGAGGAGCTTAGAGATTGCTTTATCATCAAGAGCAGACTGCAAATAAGGACTGGTAGTCCAATAGTTGATGATGTCTTAACTAGGGTGGTGCATTGGACTAGAGGACCAGAAGAATTAAAATTTATAATCAAAAAATTTGTCAAGACTGCTTCTGATAACTCTTGGCATACTATAGCTTTTTCAATATTTGATATAAACTTTCTAAAGTGGTATGTTGGGCAGTGGTTAGCTGGCATGGCTGATCAACCTATAAGATGGGATGAAAAACTCGACAGCATAACTACTGCTAAAGAGCTTGCCCATTTTATTGTTAAAGAGTGCTTGCCCTTGTCCATAGACCCCTTTTAACTTGGTTCTTAGAACCACAGACCGATAGACTTATATACTTAATTTCTCCTTATTATTATTATGAATTACAAGACATTTATAAATAAGGAGAAGGACAAAGAGATAATGCTCTTTGCACAGGCTATAGCCAAGCTTGGCTACCTTAAGAGTCCTGTGACAAAGTATCAAGTTACAAAATTTGCTCTAGATGTATTTTTGGAATGGGCTAAAAGAAGAGTAGAGATAGAAAGCAAGTCATCTCCTACTAAATTAATCTCAGAGCCTATAAGGAGGGTATAATATGGAAAAGGAAAAAGAGGAAAAAGACAGGGAAGACAGGGGAACAGAAGAACGTAAGAAAAAGATAGAGGAATTAATCAAAAAGACGACTGGTAAGAGGAAAGATATAATTTTAAGTCTGATTCAGGATGTTCCAGACGATGAAATAGCCTCAAATTTAGGGGTTGATGTAAGTTATGTTAGAAAAACAAGAAGTATGCTCAGTCGTTTAAATTTATTACCAGAATCAGTTCCTGAAATTATCTTTAAAGAGAAGGAAAAATTAACCGAAGAAATCCCTCCAATAGAGGGAGTTTCTCCCCATGAAGTTACGGAAAGAATGTGGGCTCATTATCAAACACGGGATAAACTTGAGTTGGCTAAAAGATTGACCGTGCTTGAATATGAATTGGAAAGATTAAGGTCAAACCCAAGAGGTGAAGATATGGAAGAATCGAAGGAAAGCTTACTTTCAGACTTGAAAGACATAATTAGAGAAGCAAACAGGATGAGATTACAGCAAGAAGCAATGAAAATAATCTTAGGAAGTCCAAATTCACCAGAAAATGATACAGTAGTTAAGAGAATAGAAGCTTTGGAAAAGAAGTCTGACCTTCAAAAGCTAGAGGAAACTTTTAAAAAAGAAATATCAGACATAAAGCAAAGCATAAACCCAAGATCATCGGTAGACCCAGCATTGATGGCTAAGGTTGAAAGTCTAGAAAAACTTTTCAACACATATCTAGCAAACAAACAGATAGAAGAAATAAAGGAAACTGTAAAGGGAACTTCACAGCAAAGTCCTATAGACCTATTCAAGGCTTTTGCTGAAACTCAAAAGGCAGTTGAAGCAGAAAGAGCAAAATCAGAAACCTACAGGCAGGAAGCAGAGAAGGCAAGGTTGGAAAGTTTGAGAACAACTTTTGAATCACAGCTTAATCAGCTTTCCCAAATGATAGGAAGAGGAAAATCTCCAACAACAGAAGAGCTGACTTCCCTAGTGACTACATATAAGAAAATGCAGGAAATATTTGGTGGTGGGACTAAAGAAAAATCTAGTGGAGAACTAGCTAAAGATTTTATTGAATCAACATTAGAAAAAATTAAAGAACCAGTTCTAGCTCCATTAGGACAGGCTTTAGCAGAAAAGGCAAGGGGACCTCAAACCTATGGACAGCCAGTAGAAGTACAGCCAGTAGAAGAAGTTAAGTCAGTTGCTGTAGGTGGATCAAGCAATCCAGAAGAATACAAAGATATAGTACAGGTAAGCAAAGAAGATTAATATATAAAAACAAAATAAAATTATGCCTAAATTGAACCTAGAAGATGTATCGGCAAATTTAATAGTAAGATGTCTTTCAGACAAGTCTGAAAAAGACTTGAAAGAAACTATTAAAAAAAGGATAAATTTAGCAGATACTTTATCAGCTATCATTCCTTCAAATATAATTAAAATTATCAGGGTTGCTGCAAGCTTCTATCAGGTAAATGGTATAACTCCTGAACTTGTTTTGAGATTACTAGACATGCAGAGACCCGACCTGGTAAGAGTTATAAAAGAATCAAAAGAAAACTATGAATGGTTCAAGAAGAATGTGAGAGACTGTAAAAGGTTGTTTGGGATTGGTTGAAATGGAAGAAGAAAAAATTAGCTGCAATATAAAAGTCAAAGATATAATAGAACTGGCAAAAGAAATAGAAGTTAATTTTGAAGAAGTATCTAAATTATATTCCCCTGAGTATGAAAAAGAATTTAAAACTAAAATAAAACCAAAATACGAAGAACTACAAAAGAAATTTGGGGAATTACAAGATAAATTTTCTCTATGTTCAAAAGCATTAGAAATATTGACAAAAAGAGGTTTAGGTGTTTCGGATATTGATGAAAAAAAATTTAAAGAAGAGATTTCAAATACTAAAAAAATTTGTGATTAAATGGATTTAGAATTGAAACCCTCAGAAGCTTATGTATATACATTAAACGAGCTAGAGAAAAACCTAGCTCTGGCAGAGCTGCACTTAAAACAATTTTCAGAAAAAACAAAATATTTCTGTTTAGACTGTTTGAGAAAACATTTAATTATAATTGAAGGTCTTGCTGAAGAAGGAATTAATTTTACTGAAGATGAAACAGAAAAAAAGAAGTTTTCTAAGATTGCAGAATTTGTTAAATTAGTCAAACCTAAGTTGAGCAGTATAGATGAAGCTGTAGCTTTTGATCTGGCTGATAAGCTGAGAATAATTAGAAAATCTTTGTGTAAGGTCTGCTCAGAGCCAGAAGCAAAAGCTTTAAATACTGAAAAACAAAATAATATAAGAGGGATAAAAATGGAAATGAGACAAATAGGATGGGTAACAGGTTCTCAGTTCCTAGCAAGAGGTGTTCAGGAAGCTGAAGCATACTTCCCTGGAGAAGTTGTTCCAGGTGTAAAAACTAAAACAGCGATAAACATAGTAGGTGGAATTGGAGCTGTACTAGCTGCTCTTTGGAGAGGAACTCCAGATACAGTCAAACTTCCACTTGTAGTCATAGGTTCAAAGCTTCTAGTTGACGAGATAGTTGACCTAGCAAAGACAACGACAGCTGCACCAGCATTTGTTCCAAGATTTGCTCCAACAGCTGCACCAGTAGCTGCACCAGCTTATGCACAAGGGCTGGTGAAAGTAGATTAGTCCCTCTAGATTAACAGTCCCTTAACGTGAAGTCGAAGGGCAACTGGTTTGGAGGTAAAAAACATGAGTTGGTATCCAAAGCTCGAAGGTCCAGCATTAGATGCACACAGAAGAATGGCTAGCGAATTGATGGCAAAAGCAGCAAGAGAGTTAAATCTAGGTCCTGATGGCTTAATCTTGAGAGAATTAAGACCAGAGGACATAGGAGCTTCTTCAGCAGACTTCTACACAGGAGTAGGAGCAACGACATGGACTGATATAATAAGCAGTCAAACAATTGCTGACAATCGCTTTGTAGGAATAAACGGGATAATGTTGCAAGATACCCCAGGCACGAGTGCTTTTGGATTAGAAGTAGAGCCAGCAATAAGCCAGATTAAAATAACAAGGAAAGGTTCAGTAACAAGATATTGGGTTGTAAAGCCTGTATGGGCTTTTGAATCCAGAGTTGGATATTGTGATGACCCAATAACTGTTGACCAGAATACAACATTAACAGTATCTGCTTGGGCAAGAACTGCTTCAAGCTTAAAAGGATTCACTTTGCTGGGAGCTGTAGTTGAGAAGAGAGGTCTATTGATAAATCCATAGACTTCACCCTCACACACACATAGGGTGAGTTGATTGGTGAAAGCAGAAGAATTAAGAATAGGGGACAACCTTAAAGTTATCTATATAGGTGGAGAAGAGAAGTTCTTCACAGTTACTGCTATAGATGATATTTTCTATAGAGATGCTCATTCAGCTTTATCTGCTGGGGCAACTGAAAGTTATGCTGAAGTTTCTGATTTAGATCCTCCTACAGGACAGCTATATTGGATAGGAAGGGTTGAAACTGAATGCAATGTTAAGATTTATCTAAAGCAGCCAGCAGCAACAAACAGATGGGGAACTAACAAAGCTCCTGAGGGAGGGTTGCTTTTTGCCAATGCTGCTCCAATTTTAGCAGGAAGACAAATTGATATATGGATAGCTGAAGATTATCCGCCAAATGTTCAGCTTGTTAATGATACTAACGTAAGCATTACACCAGTTTTATGGTGGATTGGAAAGAGGTTTGCAGTCAAAGAGACAACAAGACCACCAGTCTTTACAACCATAAGAATTGGAGGAATATCGGAGTGAAAAAAATTTGAGTGATTAAAATGGAATTTATACAAGTAAAAAAATACGATGCTTTGAAGGGAAGACCAATAAAAGATATTAAGGAAAATGATGTAGTCCACAAAGCAGTTCCTTATGCTCAGCATTCAGCAGGAACTTTAACTTTTTACGCTTTATCAAGCACAGAAGAAGTTTACATTTATGGATTTGGTGTTTCAGCTGCTACATCAGGGATAGAGGTCGGCTTAACAGTTGGAACTTCAACTCTAGTACCAACAGTTTTGGGAGCAGCAGGACAAGCTAGCATGCTGTCTGAAAAACCAATTTATAAAGCTTCAGCAAGCTCAACGATTTCAATCTATCAATCTACTGGAGGAACAACTGCTGCTTGGTTCTTTGGAATTAGAGAACCAACATTTGAAAAGGTGGAAACAGCTTAAATATTTATAAGTGAGAAAAATGGCAATATATGAAAAACTTGAAGGACCAGCCATGCAGGCTTACAGGGAAATGTACAGTAATTTAAAGTCGAGAGCAGTATCACAACTCAAATTACCAGAAGAAGAAGTAATAATGAGAGCATTAAGACCAGAAGATGTTGGCTTATCAGATCCAGTCTTTACCTTTAGTGTATCTTCTGGCTGGAATACAATAATTGATACAGACATTGCAGACTCAAGGTTTGTTGGCATTCACGGCATTTTGATCGGTGAAAGCGGAACTTCTGTTGTAACCCAAATAAAAGTTACAAGGATGGGACAGACCAAGAGATACTGGCATGTCCAAGATGTTAACTTCTTAGAGTCGCCAGTAATCTACTTTGATGATCCAATAATAGTAGACCAAAATACAAAACTAACAATAGAAGCCTATGCCACAGGAAGCGATACAGACCTAAGGCTAACCTTCTTGGGAGCAGTGGCAGAGAAGAAGGGCTTGCTAGTACAGTAGGGTGATTAAATGGCAGTGAGAGAAGTTCAGTTATTTACAGATGCAGTTTTACCTAGAGCAATCTCTCCAAAATCTTATCAAAGCGGATCAGTCAATTCAAAAGCAGGCTCTACTTTAGTAGTTTTCTCAACAGCTTTTGATTCTACTCCTAATGTAGCTGTTACAAATGTTTCTGCTTCTACTACTGCTGTTACCTTAAACGTAGCTTCTATTTCTTCTTCAAGCTTTTCTCTTTATGCTTCTGCTGCTTCAACAGTTAACTGGATAGCTATAGTCTCGCCATAAGCTTTTAATTCTTAGAAATAAAATATAATTATGGTTCAGAGAATATCTCCTGAGAATTATTTTACTAAAACCAAGCCATCATCGGCATACAGAGGAAGTCCTGAAGTTAAATATGTTTCTATTTTAACTCAGTATTATCAAACAAATCAAATCCTTCAAACAGATTTTGAGAGAGGTATTTATTTTGGTGCAGTCTTAATAATAATTGGGGTGTTAATTGGAGCTGCCCTAGTTTATTTCAGTAGGCGATAATATGGTTCAAAGAATAAGCCCAAGTGAATATTTTAATAGAACTCAAACTCCTCAAGCTGCAGCAGAAAATGCAAAAAGTTCTCTTTATCAACAACCTCAATATACATATGAAACTGGAAGTTGATAATAGCTCTAGTTTGTATAACTGCTATGGTGATAGCAAGAAGGTAAGTATATGAAAATGATAGCAATCCCATTTAGCCAGTTCGGGAGTATTCATCAGTATAAGGAAATAGTAGCTGGTGAAAGTGGAAGGGTTTATTATCTAAAAATACCAGATTCTTGCGTTGGGTTTATCCAGCAGGTTGCCAACAACTATTTTGACAACACATATCTTGTCTGGAAAATAGATGGAGCTACAGTTGAAAATAAGATAGAAAGGATGATAGGTGAGATAAATAATCCAAAGGAGTTTAATCCACCTTTCTTGGTTCAGGATAAAATAGAATTTTTCGCCTATAACGACGACACAGTATCTCATACTTTTGAGGTTGTTTGTGACGGTGTGGCTTACATGAGAAGGGTGATTTAATGACTCAGATGATAAGTAAAGGTACAGCAGGGGAACCAATTTCAATACCTGCAATAGCTACCCCAGTTTCGGAAGTAGCAGGGGCAAATATAGATTTAAACGATTTACTTCAGATTTTAAAGCAATTGGTTCAAAGTCCTTTGGGAAGATTAGCAATAGATTCTACTGGAAGATTAAGAATTATAATTGATGTTGCGGGAGTGGCAACGCCAGTAACAGTTAGTTCTGGTTCAGTAACAGTTAGTGCAGGCGGAGTTTTCCCAATAGACCAAAGATTTGAAATGATACAAAGGTCAAATATAGAATATAACGAATGTCAAAGAAGTAAGTTTACATTTGTATGAGGTGAATTAAATGGCATTCCAGCATAATTTGAAGTTGGGAATTGACCTGCCAATGTGGCAGTGGCTGAGATTTATGCCTGTCACATCAGCAGCAGGAACTTGTATTACAAACGACGTTAGGGGGACTGATAGATATATCTACATACTTTTAAGCACGAGTTCGTTCTGGCGATATGACACGATTACTGATTCTTTTATCCAGTTAGCCTCGCCAGGAGCATTGGGCGGTTCAGGAACTTGGGGAGCAGGAACTTGTATGACATTTGACCCTTCACAAGGAACAGCAGGAAGAATTTGGCTTTTAAATGGATACACAACTCAATGCGGATTTGGATATTATGATATAGCCACAAATACTTGGACTGCAAGGTCAATAACTAACCTTCCAGCAATCTGGGGGACAGATGGGGCAATGGCTCATACTTGTTCTACCTACAATGCGGCGGGGAACGATGATTATATTTATTTAATAGGAAATAATGCCACTGCTTTTTACAGATATTCAATTTCAGGAAATGCTTGGTCAACAATGGCTAATGCTTTACCAGGAGCAGCGGGAGCAGGATGCACTTTGGAATGGATTTATGGGACTGACACTGACAAGTTGGTTGTCATAAGAGGAGGTGCGACTGCTACGATATACAGATATTCAATCGGAACGCCTGGATGGACTACTTTATCTTATCAACCTGCCACCGAAACATTTACCACTGGGACTTCTGCTCAATACGACCCAACGAATGGAAGGATTTGGATTCAGAAAGATGCGACACACAGATTATATTATTACGACTTGGCGACCAATCTAATGATGAATGCTGGAGTTATTCCTTATGTTTCAGGAACAGCCCACGCTGGAGATGGATTATGCTATGTAAAAACCACTGATGGGGCACAATATATCTATTACCGAAGGCAGACAGGGACAGAATTTTGGAGAAGTTTAATTTTCTTTTAAGAATTTTGGGGCAGTTAGAATTACTGGAAGAAACTTTGTTAGAAGATAACTTTAAATACTACTTCTACCTAAATATTACTATGGTTTACCATGAATTAATTAAAGTTGACTCTAAAACTAAGAAGCTTTTGGATGAATTAAAATTAGTTAAAGAGGAGCATTATAACACTGTGATTAATCGATTGATTTTAACTTCCAGCTTAACAGGGGGTACTCTATGAACATTCTGATTTTGAGCAACTCACCTGGAAGAGGCTATGGCTATAGTGTTGTTGCTGACCATGTAGCTTTAGGCTTAAAAAAGGCTGGTCATGAGGTTTATTTTGCTGGGATGCAGAATATAAATCCTCCCTCTAGAGATAAGGATGAAATTACTATATTGGGGGTAAGATACGATGCATGGATGAGTGATGTACTTCCAGATTACTTTAGAATCTATAGAATAAATTGTTTTATCTCTCTTTTGGATATATGGCTTGATCAATGTAACTATATGGGTCAATTAACAAAACAGATGAACATACCCTGGATAGCCCACATCACTGCTAATAGTTATCCCCTCAGTCCTTTTCTTGCCAGGAATGCTGCCCAAGCTAATTTATTGGTTGCACCTTCAAAATTTGTTTTTAATACTTTAAGAGAAGTTTTTCCACAGAATACTTTTTTAATCAATCATGGAGTTGATACCTCAATCTTTAAGCCTTTATCAGAAGAAGAAAAGAAGAAAATGAAAGAAAAACTAAGAGTTGAAGACAAGAGTTTTATTTTAGGTACAGTTATGAGAAATAAAAGCCCATATCAGAAGGATTATCCTACTCTATTTCATGCTTGGAAAATGCTTTTAGAAAAATATCCAGAACTTAAAAAAGATGGAATTCTACTCTGTTTAACTGATTATTTAGAGCCTTCTGGTTTAAGATTAGATATTCTTAGACAAAGAGTTGGTCTTCAAGATAATGTTAAATTTATTTATGCTAAACCAAGAGAAGATAGCACCCTTGAAATGACATTTGAAGGAGATCCTAGAGGAATGTTACACACAGCAAACTTAAATTTTTCTCATGAAGAAATGGCTCGCTTCTACAATATCTTAACTGCTCATGTTATCTGTAGCTTTGGCGAATCGGCAAACTTGCCTGTACTAGAAAGTATGGCTTGTGGAATACCGCAAATAAATTCTGAGCACACTACTGGTATAGAGCTTGTTAAAGAGCCTGAAACTGGTCTATGTGCTAAAGTTAAGGCTGAAATTTCTACTCCACTTATTAGTGATCAATATCTTACAGATGTAGAAAGCTTGACTGAATGTATGGAAAAAATCTATCTTTCAGATACTTTAAGAAAGAGATTTAGCGAGAATGCTCTGAAATTCTCAGTTAACTTTGACTGGAATAGAATAATCTCAAAATGGGTTGATATTACGGAAGTAGTAGAATATCTAAGGTGATAGTAATGACAGAAAAAGTATTAGATAAACTGACAAAAGTCGAAGAATTGTTGAAAGAAATAAAAAGTACAAAGCAGAGTACAGATGTAGTTAAAACTGACACAATGAAGCAGGTTGTGGATGCTGTCTACAAAAGAGTGATGGAGCAGTTAAAAAATGAGGGTATAGGTAGAATAGAGTTAGCTCCTCCAGAATATATTTTAAACAAATTTCAGGAGAAGGAAGTCGAAAGATGGGAAGAGGCTTTGAGAGAGTTGGATGAAGATGAGTTAAAAATTGCATCTTTTGTTCTCAGCCTTAATAAACAAACCACTAAAAGTGAAATTATAGCAAAAATATTCGGCAAACAATACACCTCTGGACAGGCTTATATGGACTATTCTAAAAAGATTGATAGATTGGTCGAACTGGAAATTTTCAGAACTGATAAAGCCAAAAGAATTTATCCAAATTTATTTGAAAAAGTGAGTTCAGAACTTAAAGTTTATAATCCAAATGAAGAAAAAATTAAACAAGTTCATGATCGCATTTTAAGGATTTTTATAAAAAAAATAGAGGAAGAAGATGAAGGAAATTGAAAAGCTTGTAGAATTAACTAACAAAACAGAAGAAAACATCAAGGAAATAGAATCCTACATAGACAAGCTTCGTAGTTACTATTCTAAACAGCTTCTGAAGTTGGAGGAAACCAGTGGCTTAGATATAGACAAAGAAAAACTCAAAGATTTTTTTAGGGAATTTTGGTACACTTATCCAAGCAAGAACCCGAATGAGTGGTATATTGCTATACCTAAATTCATCAATTTTTCTGTCGGATGGTTTGACCATCAAACTACTGGATACAACATTTACCTTATCAACCGATATACTCAATGGCTTGGAGAGATTCCTTCTTGGTTAAAGGAAGAGTTAAAAATAGAAGAACCTTTACATTTATTTGTTGAAGATGGAACCCTATTTTTTCCAAAAGATAAAAAAGAAGAAATAAAGAAAAAATACAGTGAACTGCTTGAAATAATAGAGGAGGATAGAGGAAAAATAAAAGTAGGGAAGGAGTTCGATTTGATAGCAAAAATTATTGAAAGTGGGGGTTTGCCTTTTGTTCCTAAACATGTAGCAAAAGAAGATTTGAGAGAACCACAAATTAACTTCAGTTTTGATGGAAAGTACTCTTATCAAAATGATGCTTATCAAAAATTTTTAAAATATGGAGCAATTGGAATATATTGGCTAACTGGCGGAGGAAAAAGCTTTTTAGCTATGATGTGTATAGATACTTTAAAAGGGAGGAAAGTTCTTTTTGTCCCAAACAATACGTTAAAAGAGCAGTGGAAAGATTATTTTAGAAAATTTGCACCAAGATTGTTGAATGAGGTTGAGATATACCACTACTCAAGGTGGGAAGATGTTAAAAATAAGGAGTATATCATAGCTGTTTTTGATGAGAACCAATTTTTGCCAGCAGATACCTATGCAAAGCTTTCCACTCTGAAAGTTAAGTATCGTTTGGGTTTATCAGCCAGCCCTTTCAGGGAAGATGGCAGAACATCCTATATATTTGCTTTAACAGGTTATCCATTAGGTTTGGGTTGGAAGGATTTAATGAAAATTTTAGGTAAGCATTACCATGAAGTTAATGTTCATGTAGTCAAAAATTTGAACGATAAATTTTCCAAACTCAAGGCTTTGTTCGACCCATCAAAGAAAACATTTATATTCAGCTTTAGGCTCGACATAGGTGAGAAAATTGCTAAGATGCTCAACATACCTTTTGTTTCTGGGCAAACTAAAAATAGAATGGAAATTTTATTGAACAACAAAGCAGTTGTTATAAGTAAAGTTGGCGAACTTGGCATAAGCATTAAAGATTTAGAACGTATAATAGAAGTAGACTTTTTATACGGAAGTCGCCAAGAAGAATTGCAGTTAACAGGTAGAATACTGCATGGCTCAAACCCAAATGCAAGGCATGATATTTTGATGACAAAAGAAGAATTTTTAAAATATGGAAAAAGACTGCATAGTTTAATAGAAAAAGGATTTTATCCAAAAGTTTTTTATCATACTCCTATTTATGAAGAAGAAAAGGTTAGACCTACAAAAAATCTTAAAGTAAAAAAAGAGGGGATAAAGAAGTTTTGGTAAGGATGAAGCGAGGCGAGTTAAATGAAAGTACTAGTAGAATTTGAAGAATTTAGGAAGCACTGCGAGTGGTATAACATAGACAATTATTGCGGTTTGATACATAAGACTTGCAACTATCAAGAATGTCCGCTGATAAGCATACCAGAGAAGGTCGATATGAGGATAAAGGAGTTGGAAAAATGAGTTGGCTTAGAAGTATAGGGCTTTGTTTTGCACTAGGAGCTTTGATATTATTGTTTCTCAACTATTTAGCAGCTCCTTTTACGGGATATAAGTTTACGATTTATGTTAATGAGCATGGTGAGTATCCAATTGAGCTGATAATGATTACTATAGCTGTCTGTACAACTTTCTGGGTGTTATTCCATGAATAAAGAAGAAATTAAAATAAGTTATGCAGCGGCTGATGTTCCTTTTCCAGCTAAGCTTCTACACCATAGAAAGCTATTAGATTCAGTAATAGAAAAACATTACATTCCTCCCCTACATATTCAGCTTAATCCTACAAACAAATGTAATTTCAACTGTCCTTTTTGCAGTTGTAAGAATAGAGATAAAAGCTTGGAACTGAGCTATGAAGAAATAATGGATGTGATGAAAACTGGAAAAGAGCTTGGGACTGAATCAGTTACAATAACAGGAGGAGGAGACCCTTTGATGCATCCTAAAAGAAATGAGATACTTCTTGGAATTCACAAACTTAAAATAGAAAGCGGGCTGGTTCCAAATGGAACTTTGTTGTATAAAGTTAAAACTAAAGCTTTACAAACTTTGACTTGGTGTAGAATTTCAAGTTCAGATTTCTTAAAAACTCAGCTCAAAAGAATTGGGATGACTTTTAATGAATGGCTTGATATTATTGAAGATGCAGTGAGTAGAGCTAAAAATGTAGATTGGGCTTTTAGTTATGTTGTTTCTGAAAAACCAGATTTTGAAACTATAAAAACAATAGTAGATTTTGCTAATGAATACAAATTTACCCATGTAAGGCTTGTAAACAATATTTTTATTGCTGATAAACTTGAAGAAGCAAAAACTATGGATAAGATTAAAGCATACTTGAAGAAAAAGAAGATAGACGATTCTATAGTAAATTATCAGAAAAGAAGTGAGTGGACGAAAGGAGATAAGGAATGTTACATAGCTTTGCTTAAGCCAGTTCTAGGGGCAGATGGCTATTGGTATCCTTGCTGTGGAACACAATATGCCTTAGCAAAACCAAGTTATGATTATGAGCCAAAACTTAGATTAACAGATAAAAGATTATCAGAAGGATTGAAAGATATAATTTTAAATCAAAAATATTTTGATGGTTCTATTTGCACAAAATGTTATTATCATCCCTATAACTGGGCTTTAAAAGTTATGCTTAGCAAAATAGAACATTTGAAGTTTGTGTGATTTTATGGCAGAAGTAACAGAAGAAGAAATTTGGAAAATTCAGGAAAAACTTTTCAAGAGGATATGCCCAATAAGAGAAGTACCCTGCCATGAGAGAGACTGTGCTTGGTGGGATTCTGATAGTAACTGCTGTAGCATAAAAGCAATAGCAAATGCTTTTAAAAAAGTTATAGTGATTCAGGTGAGAAAATGAAAGTATTGATAACAGGCTCAACGGGCTTTATAGGAAGAAACTTGGTTGAATACTTAAAAGATGAAATATACGAATTCAGGGGAGATGTTACAAGGTTGGAAGATGTTCAGAGAAATCTGCATGAAGGTTTCGATGCTTTAGTTCATCTAGCAGCTTTGACTTTTCCTCCAGCAAGTTGGGAAGCTCCAGAAGCCTTTTTCAACACTAACATTCTTGGTACTTTAAACATTTTAAAAAGCTTCCGTTTTTATAAAAGGCTGATTTACATAAGTACCAGCCACATCTATGGGAAGCAGAAAACTCACACAGCTATAACTGAAGAAGCTAACCCTCATCCTATAGAGCCATATGCTGTTTCAAAGCTAGCAGGAGAAAGGCTTGTTAAGGCATGGTGCGAAAGGTATAAAATCCCCTTTACTATAATTAGACCTTTTAATCAGTTTGGAAAGTATCAGAAAAGCCCCTTTCTTATACCAGCATTAATAGAACGTGGGCTAAGGCAGAAAAGAATCTACATCTATGGAAACAATATCAGAGACTATCTCTATGTAGAAAATTTGTGCAGAGCTATAAATATAGTTCTTAAAAAGGATATAGAAGGAATTTATAACGTTTGTTCAGGAGAGCCTCATAATATTTTTTATATAGCAGAAAAAATAGCTAAAATTTTAAAAATAAAAGATTTGGTTGAAATTAAACCATTAGAACAGGAAAGACCAACAGACCCTCCAGTAATTCATGGTTCTTATGAAAGGTTTTATAAAGCTACAGGCTGGAAGCCTAAAATTAGTTTAGAAGAAGGATTGAGGAGGACTATAAAATGGTATCGGTCAATATTGTTAAAGTAGAACCAGAATGGATCTTGCATTGGATAGCTGAACGTACTTTAGAAGCTGCTAACAAGTTAGGAGAAAATTGGACTTTGGGAAATCCTAGAGATAATGTTGACTTGAATTTTTATATAGATTTGTACAACTGCTACAGATGGAAAACTAAAGCTAAGGATGTAGGCTGGTTTACCTGCTTGGACAAGAATTCTTTAGAAAGCTTTCAGCCTCATTGGCATACATTAGATTTTGTTATTCAAATGAATTCTGAGCAACTAGAAAAGTGGGTAGATGCTGGCTATCCTAGAGAAAAAATGATTGTACTAAAAGCTCCTTTTAACATAGAGAATTTTCCTTTGAAGAAGATAACTTTAGGAATATTTCAAAGAGGTGGATTTATAGGAAAAGGACATGATTTTATGCTTAAGCTTCCAGATATAATTGACTTAAGAAATTTTGATTTTATTTTTGTAGGTAAGGGATGGGATGATGTCTTTCTTAAGTATAGAAAATTGGGAATCTATACAGAATACTATGCCGATGAAATTTATTCAAGTTATCCTTTCTTTTATAATAAAATTGACTATCTTCTTGTTCCGAGTTTATGGGAAGGTGGGACAATTGCTATGCTTGAAGCTTCTGCTTGTGGCATTCCAATAATTTCTTCTAGAGTAGGTTTTGTTGCTGGAGGAGAATTAAAAGCTGACTATGTTTTTGAGCCTGGAAGTCATCTAGAGCTTGCTGAAATCTTAATGAAGATAGAAAAGGAAAGATTAGAAAGAAGAAAGCAGGTTGAAGACTTGAGCTATGAAAATTGGGTTAGGAAATTAAAATGGGTGTTTGAGAAATGCGTATCTTAGATTTGGGTTGTGGAAGAAGAAAGACAGAAGGTGCGATAGGTATAGATTGGATTAAGCTTCCAGGGGTGGATATAGTTCATAATTTGAATAGCTTTCCATATCCTTTTGAAAACAATTATTTTGATAAAATTATAGCCAAAAATATAATTGAACATTTGAAAGATACAGTAAAGGCAATGGAAGAGCTTTATCGCATCTTAAAGCCTGGAGGAATATTATACATAGAAGTTCCAATTTTTCCTAATGAGTGCTGTTGGAAAGACCCAACCCATGTAAAAGTTTTTGTCAAGGATACTTTTGATTTCTTTGACCCAACTACAGATTTGGGAAAAGAGAATATCTACTGTACAAAGGCTAGATTTAAGATTAAATCCAAAACTACAGATAGCTGGGGACCAAATTTATACCTTGAACTGGAGGCGATTAAAATATGAAAGTAGTTGGTCTAACTCGCTTCTATAATGAAGAAGAAAATGGAAATTTAGAGAGATGCTTGAATCAACTTAAAAAGATAACAGATGTTATTGTTTGTTGTAACGATAGCTCAACTGATAATTCTAGAAAAATTGCTGAAAAATATACAAGCTATATAATTGACTTACCGAACGAATTTGAAAGAGAACAGGAGCATAAGCAAGCATTATTGGAATTTGCTCTAAAAGAAATTAAGGATATAGATTTCTTTATCTATTTAGACCCTGATGAATCATTTGAGAAAAGAATCTATGAAGCATTACCTAAGCTCTTAAAATTTGCTCAAACTTTTAACATAGATGGATACTTCTTTCACTTAGTTAATCTATGGCGTTCTCAAGTTTGGTTCAGATTAGACCAAGAATTTAATTCTTTATGGAAATGCCATATATGGAGAAATAATGGAAATCTTAAGTTCGATACCTCTTCTGGTTTACATAAACCTTTACACCCTTCTGGTTTGCAGAGAACTATGCCGACTAATATACAAGTTTTGCATTTTGGTTTCTCGACACCTGGACTGATAGCAAGGAAATATAAAACTTATAAAGCTTTAAATCAGACAGGCTGGGCTTTAGAAAGATTAACAGATGAAAGAACATTACAGCTTGCTCCTATCAACTTACAATGGTTTGAAGAAATACCTAAAATAGAACCAAAACCTATGCCTCTTTCAAAAGAAGAATGGGATAAACTATGTCAGTAACTATAGGGATTCCTATTTATAATGGAGAAAAGTATTTAGCTCAAGCTATAGAATCAGCTTTAAATCAGACAATTAAACCAAAAGAAATTTTGATAGTTAATGATGGCTCTACAGACAGAACAGAAGAGATAGCTTTAAGCTACTTAGGAGCAGGAAATCCTATAGCATATAGTAAAAATTCTGAAAATAAAGGAATTGGTTTTGTGCGTAATCGAATAGTAAAGCTATGTAAAACAGACTTCCTCTATTTTTTGAGTGCTGATGACATGCTCTTACCCCATGCAGTAGAAACTATGCTTTCTTACTTTAAAGCTTTTCCCGACTGTTTTTTCTATTCAGATTTTTTAATGATCGATGAAAATAGCAATGAATTAGGAGCTTCAAAATCTCTAGAATTTAAAGATTATAATCAATTCATTCAAACATGTATAGAAAGTGCAAAAGAAGATAAAATGTTTGTAACTTATATAATTGGTGGAGCTACTGAACTATGGAAAAAAGCCCCTTTCTGGGATAATAAAAGATTTGGTGAAGACCTTGCCCATTTATTGGAATGTATTTTGATCAAGAATATAAAATTTATTCACATTCCTTTTCCTTTGTTTAAATACAGGTTGCATAAAGGTATGGTTACCCAACAGAAATGGAATGATATACATGCTAATAACTTAGAAACTTTTAGAAAGATTAATATACTTTTAAATCAAAGAATATTTGTGGTAGAATGAAGTCAACCCTAGAATCAGTCCTCTGCTACTACTACATCTACAGAACAACCTACCAGAAAAAGTATATTTAAATAGCAGAGAATAATTATAATTATGCAACTAAACTTTAGGAAGACTGTTCAACCTCTGACAAAGGAGTATGAAGTAAAAACTTTAGAGGAATATGGAACTATAAAGCAAATTACAGTCCACTTTCCTCCTGGATGTAACAGCTTGGTAGAAGTAAAAGTTTTTCATGGGACAAGACAGGTACTGCCTGATAAAGATGGAATAGCTTTGGACGATGCTACTCCAACCTTTACAATAGAAAGGGATGTTAATCTTGGCGATCCGATAAGAGTTGAATGGATAAATCATGATGATACCTATGAGCATACGGTATCAGTTATAGTAAGTACAGTGCCTAAATTAAAGGTGTTATAAATGGTAGAAACATGGGGTCGAGGAAGACCTGATTACAGCAAAGAAATAGTTGGAAAGTATACAATACCAGTCATGACTATGCATGAAGCTAAGAAAGAGGCAACTTCTAAGGCTTTTGAGAGAGTTTTTTCTGACATTTCATCTTACTTTGCCGCTGTAAGAACTCCTCTAGATTCAGGAGAAGAGGTCAGCCTTATGGATGTATCGAATGGACAAGTGATGCCTTCTACAATACCTGAAGGTTGGTATTTTGAATCTAAGGCAATAGAAGTTATGACAGACCAGCCATGCAGAATATTAATATATTTTGATGGAATGCTTATAGCTGAGCATATACTAAACTCACATAAGTACAATGTGGAAAGCCTACCAGTAGCTTTCAAGTCTGCACTTCTAGACCCAGATGCAACCAGTTCTCACACTTATGAAGTTAAGATTAAGAATTTGGGTGATGTTCCATTGTATGGAAAATGCATAGCTGAGGCTGAGATATATCCAAAGGTGGTTGTACTATGATTGTCCGATGTAAATGGTGTAATAAAGAATTTGAAAAAGAGGCAAAGGTTTCAAGAGTAACCTGTCCATACTGTGGTAAAGAAAATGTCTATTATGTGGTGGTTTAAATGGTTGAGACAAGCTATCCAGAGGTAAAGCTGACAGCAGCACCGACAATAACTATAGGTGACATTAATGATATTACAGGAACTATAACTGACAAGACTGGATGGGTTTTATCTACAACTTCTACTGTACCAGTCAGCTTTGCTACTACATCTACAGTTCAAGCACTTAACTCTGGTGTCGGTTATACACCAATTAAGAAAAATGCTCGGTTCACAGTAGCACAATCTTCTACAATATTTTGGCAACCAGCTTCAGGAAAGAAGTGGTATTTGACAGACTTGATAATCTCATCACTTAATGCTGTTACAATAGATTTGATCGATACTACCAGCACTCTAACTACACTCTACTTTGCTGCCAACGGTGGACTATCTTCAAATTTTAAGACACCTTTAGTGGCTTCTGCGACAAATGGAACTTTATTAGTCACAACCACAGCAGCTACTCTTTCTATATTAGCAAGTGGTTATGAGGTGTAAAATGGAGGATAAGGGAGAGTTAATTTTAGGTAGAAAAAGAACTAAGTTTAGAGTCTTCACAGACGAAAATATAGAGAGAGGAAAGATTCTATTCAATCCTGAAGATTTTAAAGAGTTTATAGAACCAATACCAACAAAAGAAGAGCTAGAAAAGATATTGGCAAGTATAAAAGGTATAGGTGAGAAGCTCGCTGAAGAGATATGTGAGGAATACAATACAATTGAAGGCATAATTGAAGCGATAGACTCAGGTAAGTTTAGGGTGGGTGGAATTGATAAGAAGAGGATGGAACTTATAAAGGGTGAGCTTGAGAAATGGTAAGAATTTACTTCGAGACTGTAAAAAGGTGGGGTCTTGCAGTTGGGATTTCTTCTGCATCAGCAGTTTTTCTCATATTCTTGTACCTCTCGACTCTGAGATATATCACGATAACTGGTCATTCTGGAGACATGGTCTGTGCTGGTACTTTAGACAATCCTTGTTATGCTTACATAAATTTTACTGCTAACCAAGATATTTTTATCTATCCTGTAGGTTATGATCCCTGGGGTAGAAATACTCCATTCAACTTTACTCCTGGTATCAAGGACTGGAAATTACAGAGAAGCTGGGGAACAGGATGGAGAGACATACCTCTAAATAAATCATGCACTGGAACTTGGTGTGGTGCTCCGTCTTCTACTGCGAATGTTACTTATTCAGTAGTTTTTAGAAAGGGACAGAGTTACCAAATCAGAGCTATAGGATATAAGAATAGTCCTTTTGATGATGTTAAATGGGCTTTTGCTGATTTAGACCCATATTGGTATGGAATAAGTCAACCAGCAGGATATATAGGAGAATTTTATCCTTCTAATGAAATACAAATAGAGAGCCAAGATTATATAGATAAATATTTTAATTGGCAGTTTACAGAAATAAACAGCACTCACTGGCTTGCAAACTTTACTATAAATCAAACTTTGTGGAATGATATTAAAAACTGTTTAGCTCATCCGCTAAACTTGACATGTTGGCAGGAACTGCGAAGCAATTACTTCCCAAATTACACTTATACAAAAATTAGTGGAGATTTGCTAAACATGACAAACTATCCCTTACAAAATCTTACAAAAAACATTAGATTTTCAGATTTTAATATTAATTTGACAGAAGGAACAACAAGTTTCTACATAATATTTCCAGAAGGATTTAAAGTAGGAGAAAGAGCAAAGTTCGGATTTGATTCTACTGTGATAAACACAGGAACTACACAACCTTGGCAAGTAGGAGGTAGAAGCATTTGTAAGGACGGAGCAAATAATCTACATGTAGTATGGTTATATGATTCTACTACTATCTATTATGCAAATTCAACTGATGGTGTGACTTGGCATCTTAACACCACTTTTTATATAGGACCACCTACAAATACAAGAAAATATCCATCAATAGCTTGTGAAGGAAACAATATAACAGTATCATATATAGACGCTACATGGTTAAGTGTTGTAGCAGGAATTTCCACTAATAATGGTGCGACATGGAGTTGGTCTAATGCATCTACGACTTATGTAAGTAGTGCAGGATTTACTGCTGTTGAAAGGAGGGGGCAAAAAATCTATATTGCTTACTCTGCAATATCAGGTTATAATGCCTATATATATTTTGTAAGTTCTTCTAATGGAGGTTCTACGTGGGGGACACCGTCACAAATATTATCATTAGGTTCATTTGTTTCAGCGAACGAACTTGGCATGGCTGTAAATGGAACTGGAGGGACTACAGATACGATTTATGTTGTCAGCAGACCAACTTCTGGAAACACAGTTTTTATCAACTCTACAACATCTGGCACCACATGGGGACCAACACAATCCCCTGCTGGAACTGATGAATATCAGTCAATCACGTTCTCTGGAACTAATGTTTTTATTTCATCTACAACAGGAGGAACAAGTAGTTTATATCTTCCAGATTTTACAAATTCAACAGACTCTGGCAAAACTTGGACAACAAAATACAGTTTAAATACGTCAACTAATTATTTTATACATACATACACCTCTGCTGTCGTGACAATAGACAATAATAATAATCCAGTAGTATTTTGGTCATCTAATAGTTCTAATCCGAACTATGATATTTTTTATAGACGATTTAATGGAACCTCATGGGAAGATATTACAGCTCTGACAAACAATAATTTTGGCAATACTTTTGTGAATATGCCATATACTTATTATTCTGACAACAAAATTCACTACATTTGGAGAAATGGGACTGCTTCTCCTTATCAAATAATGTATGATTATGTTTCTTTAGCAGTAGCAAACACAGCACCAACTTTATCCAACATTTGGGAAAGTCCTACAGACCCAGCAACTTATGTTTTTGGAGCGACTTATAGATTTAATGTTACAGCGTGCGATGTGAATGGAGCAACCGATATAAACACAACCTTATTTGAATGGGGTGGAGTAAATACAACAGTAACAGATTATGTAACTCACAACGCAACTTGTAGAAATTATACTACAACAAAAACAGATTTAGCAGCTCAAACTGCTACTGGTTATAAATGGTATGTTAACGATTCAGCAAATGCTTGGGCTAATGTTTTGAGCGATAGTTATACAGTAAACAAAGCGACTCCAAGTTTATCTTTAACTCTTTCACCTTCTTCAACAGTAACTTATCCGACTCAAACAACAGCAACAGGAAGCGAAAGTAATTCGGGCGATGCTGATTTAACCTATAATTTATATAGGAATAATGTTTTGAAATCAAATCCAGAAACAATAACTTTAGGAGCAGGAAGTTATTCTTATGTTTATAATACTTCTGGAGGAACAAACTACACTTCAAATTCAATCTCTTCAACTTTAACGGTGAATAAGGGTGGAGTAAACATAGACATATACTTCACCAATTCAACCAATACTGTGACCAACAGCAACATGACCATGTGGTGGGACGAGGAACTGAATGCTACTGCTACAATAAACATAACAGAACAGAACACCTTTTATCTTTACCAGGATGGTACGCAGGTTGGAACCCAGACTGGTGCTAAAGTCGAATACTACAAGAAGCTGAAACCAGGCACTTACTATTTTAACTCCACCTATCCTGGAAACGAGAACTACACCTCATTCACAAGAGACCCCTATGTCAAAGTAGACCCATGGATACAGTGGATAAAGACCTATGATGAGACAGGAACAGAGACATCCTACTTTTTTGCTGGAGAAAAGGTTACAATCAAAACTAATATAACAGTCCCGAACGACCTGAAGACTGATTTGGACGAGGTCAACCTAACTCTGAAGAATCCAGGTTCAACAATCATGATAAGCAATGAAACGACTTTCAAGTTCTGGGACGACTTTGTCAACAACAACTGGTGGAATGTTCAGACTGCATCCAGTTCATGGAGCATAGATAATGGCAGGTACAAGTTTTCTAACACAACAGAATATCACGCAATAACCATAGAGAATGAGACCAAGAACTACATGAACCTGACGATAGAGGCTAAGGTCAACCTAACTTCTTCAACCGAGGACTCTATAAGGCTAATATTCAGGTACGAGAACAAGACTGATTATTCTGCTCTTTTCTTAACCAAGTATTATTCAGCTTTTGGTATTGAGGACTGGGTTGGAGGGACAAGATATGCTACTGAAGTCTCTAAGTTGATCAACCTCAACCAAATATACACGATGAAAGTTGTGGTTGAGGGAGATAAAGCATCTGCATTCTTGGACGGTGTGAACACGACCATTAGAACCTTGAACAGCAGCAGAGTTGTCGCTGGAAAAGTTGGGTTGGGTGCTGACGCTTCCACTGTTTTATTCGATAATTATACTGTCACTTCTCCAGATTCTTCAGTTAATATAATAAACAGCAAGAACATGATTTCCATAACCAACTACACTATTCCAGAGGTGGCTGCTTCTGAAGGGACATGGAACATAAACAGCTATGTGATAGCTTTTGACGGCGAATACAGCTCTGATACGGATACTTTCGAGGCTAGCTACTCTGCACCGCTGATAGAGACGCTCAATACCTACAACTCGACTTATGCTAAACTCAGCGTCTTCCATTTAGATGAGAAGGTCATAGTAAGAGCAAATATAACAGACCCACAAGGAGCAGGTGATTTAGATACTGTTTTGATAAATCTAACGAACCCACAGAAAACGATAAAAGTCACGAACGCTAAGATGTCTAATGTAACATCAATAACCAGTGGATACACTTATGAGTACAACTACACGATACCAGCAGAGTACCAATCCTATGGGGACTGGGATGTTGATGTGTTTGTCAATGATACTTCAAACAATAAAGATACAAGGTCTACTACTTTCGAGGTCGAAGTCATCTGGTTTATGATATACAAACCTGAGACTGCCTACGAACAGTGGTACAACACAAATTTCGGGGATAACATAACCTACATCAAATCAATAGAAGTTTCTGACATAGATAATGATGGAACGAATGAGATAATAACCTTCGGTAGGTCGCATAATGGAACAGGTACAAATCATGCCATGCTTCAGGTATGGAATGCAAGCAGGACAGACGAGTTCAACCTCACCTTGAACAAAGAAGCAGAAACATATTTTTATAAAATAAACCATACTTTTGGATATTCTGTCTTTGCTTATGACATAGATGGGGATGGAACTAAAGAATTGGTAACTGGAGGAGTTGCTTATAATAACACTTATAATCTTGCTTATTTGGGTGTATGGAACTATACTGGTGGAACATTAAAAGAAGAAGATTATACAACATGGCTGACTGTAGATAATACTGCTGTTTATGGAGTTTATGTTTGGAATAACAGTGGAGCAATAAAGATAATAACAATAGGAGAATCTGGAGGAACTGATAAGGTCCAGACTAGGGTTTGGAACTATACTAATGGAATGCTTAATTTAGAAGATTCAAACAACTGGGGTCTTGGATATGATGCTGAGGGTTATGTTATCAAGGTGGCTGACCCAGACGAAGATGGAACTGAGGAAATAGTTACAGCTGGATATGTTAGTGATGGAACTAGATTAAATGGTTTTATTAGAATTTATAATTATACTAGCATGACATTAACAGTAGAGAATACAACTTACTTCTATAAGAATGATATAACTGAGATATTTGGATTAGATATAGGAGATGTTGATAGAGACGGCCATCCAGAAATAGTTACTAGTGGAAACTGGTACGATGGAACTAGGGACAATTTACATGTCAAGGTTTGGAACTATTCTGCAAACAAGCTAACTTTACAACACGAGTATTCTGATTACATAGCTGGACATGCTTCTTTGCTAACAGTTATAGTTAAGGATGTGGATAGAGATGAAGAGCCAGAGATAATAGGTGTTGGATTCATGAACGACGGAGCATTGGATAGGGGATACAGGGTTGTTTTAGATTATAATTCATCAACTGGTTACTTCAGGAAAGAGGCAGAAAAACTATGGGAGAAGGATGACTCTGTTAGGGACGGTGACTTCTCAGATGCTGCTAAGATAGCCGATGTAGACGGGAACGGTGCTCTGGATTTGGTCAGTGGTGGAAGGTATAAGATGACAACTCCAGCAGGAACTTTCATAAGGATAGATTCATTCTCAGGTCCTGATTTAAAGGTTGGGTTGAGTCCAGGTATATACTCCTTCGAGTTTAGACCAGTCAGTCTAGATGAACAAGATGTGGAATGTGAGAACAGTTCTGCCACGTATGGTTGTTTAAACGTTACTAACAATGGAACTGAGCCAGCTAGTGTGATAGAGATAGCATTGAACGAGTCTGCTCCATCAGGTTATAGTTTAGAATGTGCTAATAATTCTGCCTATACAACTCCTGTTATATTATCAACAACCTATCAGACAATCTACGGCACTTTGGGTGTAGACAATAGTTTTTATATTTGGTGTAGGATGGACTATAACTATCCAACTGTGGAGTGGGCAGCAAAACTTAAATTACAAATACCATAGTGATAATATGCCAGTAAGAGAAATTGAATTTGTAGCATATCTACCAAAAATGAGAGGGTTAATGACGACTAACAAGGGTTACTGGTAATAGAAAGCTATTTAAAGGCAAAAATCAAAATTTAAATATGCCTATACCAAAAAAGAGGGTTGGGCAACAAGGTGAAACAAAAATGTTCGACACTGTAAAAGAAATAATAAAAGCAGGTGGAGTAGTCATAATGGGTGGGGCAACCTTCCTAATGGTTGTCAAGGTCATTGAAATACTATTGAAAGTATTTGGTGTAATAGTTTAGAGCAGATTACTCCGCACTTAGTGTAGTGATGAGGAGATCGCTTACTAGGGTGGAAAAGTAAGCTCTGTTCTCTGATATTTTAAGTTAGCGATAGCTATAAATACTACTAATACTAAGTATACTATATGAAAAGAGACTATTATAGGGCAGCAAAGTGCCCTGTCTGTGGCAGAACAATGGACAAAGTTACAGCTTGGGTTTGTAGTCATTGCGGTGGTAAAGTTGAATTACATAACAAAAGTACAGAAGCTTAACAGAATAGTTATACCAAAAAAGATAGCTGAGAAGATGGGAATAAAGCCAGGTAGCTTTGTAAAGGTTAGCATAAAGGTGATTTTGTGATAGACTGGACAAAACTTGAAGCTCTGATAAAAAACCCTACTTGGTCTATCTTCATCTATCTGGCTATATGCATCATAGGGTTATTGATAATTGCTTTAATTCTCTCTACTTTTCCTTCTGGATTGAAAATACCAAGCTTTGGAGAGCTTTTGAACAAGACAAAGCCAACAACCACTACAACTACCTATCCTCCTCAACATATACTGATCCATGGGCTATGTCAGTACATGCTACAGAACAATATGACAAACTTGACTTTAGGGGATATCACATGCTTTCCTGATGGTAGCGGCTATAATTGTGTCTGTTTGACGCCTCTATAACTTTATAAATATCCTTTTCTAATTAATAATAGGTGAAGATATGAGTACATGGGGTTATATAATAGCTTTTGGTGCAGGGCTAACAGTGGGGTGGTTGCTCTGGACAGAGTCTGGTAAGATGGTAACGGGAATAGGGAAGGAAAAGTTAAAGGCTGAGCTGAGAGAAAGGTTATCATCACTGGAGAGGTAGTATGCAGCTATTGGAAGAACCCTGGCAAATAGTGGAGAATATAAAGTATCCTGATTACGATACCTATAGAGGTGTAGCTACAGAGTTTGTTACAGAATGGAATTCTCTTATCGATAAGTTTATAGACACTCATAAGTTTGTAACAGACTTAATGACAAGCATAGTCACACAATTCAATCAAGTAAAACCAATTCAGGTTATAGTGGCAAGAAGACCAGAGCAATGGTATGGAATATGGTACATTCACTATATACTGATCATAATTGCTCACGACTCCCCGATAGCACCAGCAGTTGTAGCTGCAATATTGTTTATAATTGAGGTGGCTGCTATAGCAATAGCAGCATGGATAATTTTAAACACAGCTAAAGAAATTGTAATAGGGGTTGGACCTATAGCCAGAGCAGTAATTCCATTAGGAATTTTGATTGTTATAGGAGTTTGGGCTTATTCAAAACTTAAAGGAGGAAAAAAATGATAGAAGTAGGTAAGGTAGGAAGTATAGCTGTTGAAGGAACAAAAGGGTTCCTAGAGGGGATGGGACTAGACTGGCTGATGCGTTGTCTAGCAGAAAAAGTACCTGTATTAAAAGAAAATTCACCAATACCAGCACCGCCAGGCTATTTGCCAGGGTATCTTCACTGGGACGATGTGATTTCTTTAATTGCTGCCCCAGGTGCAGTAGCAGCAATTGGATTTAAAAACAAGAATATACCAATGATTGCAGAAGGGATAGCAATTGCTTTGGGAAGCTATGTAATGTCTACTGGCAAATATATAGGATACAGACCAGTTCCGTATCCTGCAGTATCAGCAGTATCGACAGCTATAGATATAGTAAAGGTTGATTAAATTGAAAGTAGAGGAGTATGCTATTCCATTAGCCCTAGTAGGGATATTAGCATATATGATATACAAAGCACAGGCTGCACCGCCTGTGCCTGGGAAAGCTGTAGAAATAGGGGGATTAATAGTTGAATAGGTGAAAATATGCCTGCGTTAACTAAAAATGTAGGGGAAACGATACTTGCTCATGACACTATAACAAATACAGGCAATGTGGTAATAGGTAACTGTTCAGCTGCTATCTACATAAATCCAACAAGCCCACCAACTGCTGGACAAGGTTGGGTCGGACCAAGACACACCTATGGTGTGCTTAATCCAGGTGCAAGTATAACAATAGCACGTGGTGATGTTGGTCTTACTATCGTTTCGAGTATAACACCTGGCACTTACTACATCTATCTATCAGTAAGAGATGAAAGCGTAAGTCCAGCATGGGAATACATATTTAATACTGGATATACAGTCACCATACCATCAGCCAAAGCAGTGACAATAACTGGTTTGGTAGTAGAGTAGGATAAAAATGCCTGTATTAACTAAGAAGCCTGGAGACTATACAAGAGCAAGTGGTACTGTAACAAATACAGGTAATCAAACTATAAGCGATTGTAAGGTTGCTCTATACATAAACCTAACAAAACCAGCAACTTCAGGGTATGGATGGGTTGGCGGTAGATATTCTTTTGGTTCATTAGTACCTGGTAGTGCTATAACATTTACTAAAGATCAGGTGAATATACAGGCAGGCTCGGTTATGAGACCAGCCACATATTATCTCTATTTGTCTGTAGTAGATACTGACCCAGCAACTTGGGAATATTTGTTTGATACTGGATATACAGTAAATATAACACCAGCTATTTCTTTTATATCCTATGGTGCAGGATTATACTTATGTGTAGATACATTCTATAATGGAATTCAGACTGGTACAACTCTTCCCACCTATTCTCCAGGCTCAACTGGAGGATGTGCTTTCAAGTTTAACTATTATAACCCATTTTCAGCTTCCTTAAGATGGAGAGTTTACGTATATGATTGGTGGAATAAAGTACAGTTAAACTGCAAGGATGTAACAATTAATTTTCCACCTTCTGTTGAGAGTGCAGGAAGGAGTGGAACAGTCTACTCAACTAACGACAATTTTGGTTATTGGTCAGACTCGACTCATCCCCTAAGCTGGTTAAACGTTAGCTACATACTTGACAATTTTGTTCTACCACAAGCAAACGATTTTAGACTTTGGAGAATACTCCAACAAGGAAGTGAAGTAATTTATAGGAGTGAGTATGCAGTAGATTCTAACACATTAGGAATGAAGTATGGCTATAACTCAACCTTTACTCTACCTGGAGTGCAGCCTAACTGGAGAAGTGGGGATAGCTTTCTAGTACATATGGAAGTATCGCAATATGTTTACGACTATGATTCAAAGACATATGTTTGGTATCCTGTTTCAGATATGACTATAGGAAATATAAAAGTTTAAAGTTTTATTAACCAAAAAACTAATTAATATTATGGCTATTGAAGAAGCTTTGGCACAAGCTAGAGTAGAGCTTTTAGGGAAGCCTGGCATTCATGGAATAAGCTCTAGAAACAATCAGATACTAGTCTATGCTGAAAGTTCAGAAGGCATACCTACAACAATTCTAGGCTATCCTGTTACAGTTATAATAACAAAGAGGTTTGAGGTGTTTTAATGATAAAAGAATGGAAAAGATGGACAAAAGAAGAAATAAAAATTCTTAGGCAAGTTTATCCAAGTGAACCAAAGAATATTATCCAAGAAAAATTAAATAATAAAACATGGAGCTCAATATCTGCTATGGCTTGCCGTTTAAAAATAAAAAGACCTAAAGAAATTTATAACCCATGGATTAAATTGAAAAGTAAACCAAAAAATTTTATACATAATAAACCACATTCAAAAGAAACTAAAAGAAAAATTTCAGAAAAAGAGAAAGGATTACATCATTCTCCAAAAACAGAATTTAAAAAAGGTCATATTCCTTGGAATAAAAATAATAATGAATTTTCAAAAATAATGAAAAATTATTGGCAAAATCCAGAATTTAGAAAAAAAACTCTTGAAGCTACTTTTAAAAGTTTACGAAAAAAGCCTTCTTCTTTGGAAGAAGAATTTATGAAGCTTATAGAAAAAAACAATTTACCCTTTAAATATGTTGGTGATGGAAAAATAATAATAGAAGGATTCTGTCCTGATTTTATTGAATCTAATGGAAAAAAATTAATTATTGAGATATTTGGTCCATGGCATGAAAGAGAAGATATTCAAAAAAGAGATAAAAGAAGATTAATAACTTATCCAAAATATGGCTATAAAACATTAATATTATGGTGGTATGATTTTTTAATAGATAAACATCATTTTAGGTCAGATTATGAAGAAAATATTATAAATAAAGTGAGAGAGTTTATATGCCAATAACTAAAGAAATGATGGAATTGTTGAAGCAGAGAGGAGTTAGTGGGATTTCCAACGAAATTGGTAAAGTTCGTGTTTATGTTGAAACAAAAGAAGATGCAGAAAGAATATTAATGGAAATGCCAGAAATAAAAATTGCTGGAATATCTTATAAAGTTGAACCACAAATAAGCGGAAGGTTTTTTGCTCTACAGAGGACTGGTAAATATAGACCAGCACCTTCAGGTATCTCTGTTGGTCATAAAAATATAACTGCTGGAACATTAGGCTGTATAGTAAGGGATAGAACGACTGGAAGAAGAGTTATTCTATCGAACAATCACATCTTGGCAAACTCAAATCAAGCAAGTATAGGCGATGAAATTCTGCAACCAGGAAAGTATGATGGAGGAACTTTAGAAGATACTATTGCAAGACTAA
>Ga0315280_10002357_pt1 | contig 30713 bp, 24 predicted proteins | sample YL17G06_40_MG_FD_203697 | JGI IMG/M metagenome (GOLD analysis project Ga0315280, IMG submission 203697) | Sediment microbial communities from Yellowstone Lake, YNP, Wyoming, USA - YL17G06_40 | ecosystem: Environmental > Aquatic > Freshwater > Lake > Sediment | place: USA: Wyoming | collected... | reverse complement strand
TCGAACGAGTACACGTACAAACTACTCAGCGGGCTTTCGGGAGACACGCGCTGGCGTTTAGAGTACGACCTGAAGCCTCTTCAAACGGGTTGGGCCGCCGGCTCCAGGCTGGCCCTCTCGGATTCGGATATGAGGGTTGTGGAGCCGACCTACTTCTGTCTCGACTTCGCCACGGTGGAGGCCGGGAATCGCGTCTACCTAGAGTGGGTAACGACTCTTGGAGGCGCAAGGGATTTCGTATTCCCAACGGCCTTCTCAACGGGGGTTTGGTATCATAGCGTGCTGGAGTGGTCTCCGGACACGCAAAAGCTCTCCGCCGTTATTACCGAGCGGGACACTGGAAACGTTTTCGGAAGCGCGACCGTCGATGTTGTAGGAACGTTCGCGGGTGTCGATCGGTTGGCCGAGTCAACTATCAATCACACGTATGCCTCCGGACGTTCGGCTTCGGGATACTACGACAACGTCACGGTCTCTGCGAACGTAGTTCCCGAGCCACTCTCCCTCGCAGTCTGGTCCGTTCTTGGCGTTGGCGGTCTGGCCGGCGCTACGTGGCGGCGGAAGCGGGCGGGGTGAATGCCCGTTTTGCGGAAGAACGACGTTGTCGGCGCGCCGACGCGGAAGCAGCCGGTTCGTCGAGCCTGAAAGGCTCGGATTCGAAAGGGTGCGCGGGCGGCAAAAACGCGGGAGCCCTGTAGGGGCGATATTCCACGCCCCGGCCGGAGCGTCAACAGCGCGCTATTGCGCCCCTTCAGGGCGGTAGACGTTCCGCGCGGCCTCGATTCCCAGGGCGTTGCCCTGGGCTGTCGAATTGCAGCCCTTCGGGCTGCGGCCCGCCCGGCCGATACGGCCCGGTTGGGATTGTCCACGGGCCGACACGGCCCGGCTCTGAACCCTAAACCCCGGCTACGATCCGACCGGGCACAGCTCGATCGCCCGCGCCTGCGGCACCCGGCGGGCGACGGTCTCGCGGCCGAAGTTGAACCACCAGTGGCAGCGGTTGAGGATCACGCTGTCGGCCGTGGCAACGATCTGGTCGGTCTGCGAGAGGACGGCGTCGGGGTTGGGGACCAGCTCGATGGACCAGTTCCAGCCCCGCTCGGCAGCCAGCGCGGCCATGATCGTTTTGAGCCGGCCGCTGTTGGAGACCGGGCGGTCCAAGTACCAGACGCACGCGGAGACTCCTAGGGCAACTGCCGTCTCGCCGAGGAGTTCCAGGGCTGGCCGGGTTTCCACGACCTTGCGGTAGCTCCCGTGCATGCTGGCCATGTCGCGCAAGGCGCCGTCGCGGGCGGCCAGGAGGATGCCCCCGGCCAGGGCCGCCTCGACGGTCGTCAGCACGTTGTAGCCGTCGATCCACAAGGGACGGCCGCGAAGCTCCTCTGGGCCGACCTGATGGGCCCGGCGGCGGGCGAGGTCCTGGTCGGAACAGGCGGAGCGGGCCACTGCGGTCCGCTGCCGGGCAGAGAGTTGGTGCCGGTCGCCGACGAGTTTCAAGGCCCCGACGCCCGAGTAGCCTCGCGTCAGCAGCCAACTGAGGTCGGCGGTGGCCTCGACCAGCAGCGGCATCAAGGCGGGCGCGAAAAGGGCCGCGTCCTCGGGATGCGGGCCGCGGTGAGAGCGTTTGTCGGGCAACTTCCCCTCACCCCCAGCCCCTCTCCCGCGGGCGGGAGAGGGGCGCAGTTGTCGGCCGGCGCCTACCTCAGGTACGTCCCCATTAACTGGCCTTGGCCGAGGATGTGAACAGACATCTCCTCCAGGAGCGTCGCCTTGGTGACGCCCGCCTCGACGGACAGTCTCGCCTCCAACGCATAGAGCTTGAAGTAGTAATGGTGGATGCCGTGGTCCGGGGGCGGTTTGGGGCCGCGATAACCGGCCGTGTTCCAGGAGTTCTTTCCCTGCAACATCGGCGCCGGCTCCTTCAGACGGACCGCCTTGCCGATCCCCTCCGGCAGGCCGGGCAAGTCGGGTGGGATCTTGTAGATTACCCAGTGTACCCAAGGCTCTGCGGTGGGGGCATCCGGGTCATCGCAGATCAGGGCCAACTCTCTGGTGCCTGCGGGGAGGCCCACCCAACTCAGCGGCGGCGAGACATCCTGTCCATCGCCGGTGTACTTTTTCGGGATCGCCCCTCCGTCGGCAAATGCCGTGGTCTTCAGCTCGATCACCATCGGTGTGTCTCCTCTCGGACCTGCCGACGGTCGATCTCATTCGGCTGCGATCCCCCCGGGTCGCTCCGCCTCTATCTGGCACCCCCCGATCGACCGTAGCAGACCTCGCCAGCCCCACCCAGACGTGGGGCAACAAGGTATGGATGAATGCCGGTAACCCCTCTTCCCCGTCCGCCAACGATGTTATGCCGTGTGCGGCGGATCGGCGCGGCCGCGAAGCCGGCGGGAGCAGACTCCTGCCGGATGTCGAGCGAGGTAAGCGAACATGATTCTACCACCCGGCAGCCGCCTGGAACACTAGCCCCCCGCTGGGAATTCCTAGCCTTTGATGACCCCAAGCGGCCGCAATCGGGCGACCTTGCCGGCCAGGCCCGCCCGATGCACGACATCGACCACCAGACTTACGTCCTTGTAAGCCGCCGGCTGCTCCTCCGCGAGCCCTTTCCAGCTTCGCGCCCGGGCGACGATGCCTTGCTCGGCCAGTTCGCGGTCGATGCGGCGGCCTTTGGCGTCAGCAATGGCGGCGGTGCGGCTCATCACCCGGCCCGCCCCATGGCAGGTGGTCCCAAAGGACCGCTCCATGCTGCCGGGCCGTCCGACCAGGACCCAACTGGCCCGGCCCATGTCGCCGGGGATGATGACCGGCTGGCCGATCTGGCGGTACTGCTCGGGGATCTCGGGATGCCCTGGCGGGAACGCCCTGGTGGCCCCTTTGCGATGCACGCACACCCGCTTCGGCTGGCCGTCGATCACGTGCTCTTCCATCTTGGCGATATTGTGGGCCACGTCGTAGACGAGGTTCATTTGGAGCGATTCCCAGGACGTGCCGAGAAACTCCGCGAAGACCTCGCGGGTCTGCCACATGAGGAGTTGGCGGTTGGCCCAGGCGTAGTTGGCGGCCGCCCGCATCGCACCGAGGTACCGCTGCCCCTCGGGGCTCTCGACCGGGGCGCAGGCCAACTGGCGGTCCGGGAGCTGGATGCCGTACTTGGGCGGGACATTGCGAAGTTCGCGCAGTGCGTCGTCGCAGACCTGGTAGCCCAGGCCGCGGGAGCCGGAATGGATCATGACGCACACGCCGCCCTCCTGAAGGCCCATGACCCGGGCTGCCTGCTCGTCGCAGATTTCGTCAACTACCTGGACTTCCAGGAAATGATTGCCGGAGCCGAGGGTGCCGCACTGGTCGCTCCCCCGCTGAAGGGCCCTCTGACTCACGAGTTCGGGCTCGGCGCCGGGCAAGGACCCGCCGGCCTCGGTGTTCTCGATGTCGCCCTCGGTGGCCAATCCCTGCGAGAGAAGGTATTGGGAACCATCGGCCAAGAGGCGTTTGAGTTTCTTGCCGCCGTAGAGATATGGGCCGCCGGTCCCCACGCCCGCCGGGATCCGGCGAAAAAGGGCCTCGACCAGTTCTTTGATCCGCGGCTGCACGTCCTGGTGCCGAAGGTTTGTGCGAACCAACCGGACGCCGCAGTTGATGTCGTAGCCCACGCCGCCGGGGGAAATGACTCCGCCCTCCTCCGGGTCCGTCGCGCAGACGCCGCCGATGCAAAAGCCGTAGCCCCAATGGATGTCGGGCATGGCGAGGCTGGCCATTTGTATGCCCGGCAGAAAGGCGACGTTGGCCACCTGCTCGGGCGACTGGTCGGAGCGGACTTGCTCGACGAGCCGGTCGTCGGCGAAGATTCGCCCCTCGACCCGCATCCCCGCTTTGTAGTGCACCGGGATTCGCCAGGAGCACTCGTCGATCCGCTCCAGGGGGCCGTGAAAGGCTTCTTTGGGCATAGACTTGACTCCTCGCAGAAGGGCAGGCATTCTTGCCTGCCTTTTTCAGGCCAGACAGGAATGTCTCGTCTCCTGGCTAGAATTCTCGCGGCGCCAGCAGCCCCGGGCAAGCCCTGCCGCTGCCCGCCTACACGTCAACAATGACTTCGGCCAACCAACTGTCTCCCTCCGGCTGAACTTTCAGGCCGTGGTAGGTGATCGCCTTAACCTCCATGTCCAAATGATGCCGCTCGGGGTCGATAGGTTCGCCGCGGGCGGTGGCACTGAGTCCGCCCGGCTTGACGCGGACGACAAAATCGCAGAACACCGCCCGTTGCGTGGCGAACGCATAGAGCAACTCATCCAGCCAATCGAACAACAGGTCGTCATGGCGGTCGCCCTGCACGCGGAAGTGGAAGTTCTGCGCGGGCCGGATCGACTCCGGGTTGGCCACGATGACGGACAACAACCCCCGGGCGGCATCGGCAAACACGTCATTCAAGCTCCCCGCCCGGGCACGGATTCCAATGTCGGCGGTATGCTCGAAGGTTTCGTACACGGCAGGGGTCAGGGGTCAGGGTTCGGGGGTTTAGCCGCGGCACTTGTGCCGCGCGTCAGGGTTCTCCGCAGACGTTCACCGCAAACCGTCCCACGACGCGCCCGGCAAGTATTTCGCCGATTTTTGCGGGCAGGTCTTCAAGTTCAATGAACCTGGCGATTTCCTCGAGACAATCCAGCTTCCAGGGCCGTGCCAGTCGGGCCCAGATCTCGTGCCGCAGCGGGATGGAGCCCCAGGCGGCGTCGATCCCCGCCAGCGTGATCCCCCGGAGGATGAAGGGGTAGACCGTCACCGGCAGATCGCTTCCTCCGGCGAGCCCGCAGGCGGCGACGCAGCCGCTGTGCTGGGTCGCACGGAGGACCGTTCCCAAGATGTTGCCGCCGACGGTGTCGACGGTCCCGGCCCAGCGCCGGGCCAGCAGCGGTCGGCCGCTGCGGTCGTCCACGGCTTGCCGGTCGAAGATCTCCCGGGCGCCGAGCTTCTTCAGGTACTCGTGCGCAAGGGACTTGCCGGTCACGGCAACCACGGGGTGCCCGAGCTTGCTCAGGATGGCCACGGCCATGCTCCCCACGCCGCCGCTGGCGCCGGTGACGACCACCTCGCCGCTCTCGGGGGTTACGCCGTGTTTCTGAAGTGCGTCCACGCACAGTCCGGCCGTGAAACCGGCGGTGCCCAACATCATGCTCTCCCGCAGGCTCAGCCCGCGGGGAAGAGGGACGACCCACTCCGCCGGGACACGCACGAACTCCGCCCAGCCGCCCCAGCGATTGGCTCCCACGTCGAAGCCGGTCACCAGGACGGGGTCGCCGGGGACGAACTCGTAGACGCCGCTCTGGGCCACGATGCCGGCCGCATCGACGCCGGGGATATGGGGAAAAACCTTGTTGACCCCCGGGTGTCCGGTGGCGGCCAGGGCGTCCTTGTAGTTCAGCGAGGAGTAGGCTACGCGGATGAGGACTTCGCCCTCGGGCAATTCGCCCAAGCGGCGCTCGGCAATCCGGCCCGTGACTTTGCCGGCCTGGTCTTTGGTGACCAAGTAGCAGCGGAACGTGCCGGTTGGGGGGAGCAGTTCATTCATGGCTGGGCAAGAAATCCGAAATCCGAAGCTCGAAACCCGAAACAGATCTCAAGGACCCAAAAAGGAAATCCACAACGCGTAACCGGCCGTTTTGTACATTCGATTTTCGAGCTTTGAATTTGTTTCGGCTTTCGGATTTCGTGCTTCGGCATTTGGCTGTGGTCTCCGTCGCGCTAGGCTTCGGTCTACTGTCTACTGACTACCGTCTACTTCTCCCGCGGCCCCATCTCCTTCATCAGCAACTGGATGTCCTCCCACACCTGGCGTTTGGCGGGCGGATAGCGGAGCACGTAGGCCGGATGGTATGTGCAGACCACTTTGATCCCGTTGAAGAGGTGTACGCGGCCGCGGAGACTCCCGATCGAAGCCGAAGTCCCCAGCAGACTCTGCGCCGCCACGGCGCCAAGGCAGCAGATGAACTCCGGGCGGATGACCTCCAACTGGAAATCGAGGTACTCGCGGCAGTTGGCCGCTTCGTCCGGCAGAGGAGCGCGGTTCCCCGGCGGCCGGCACTTGATTGTGTTGAGGATGTAAACGTCTTCCCGCCGGAGCCGCATCCCCTTGACGATGATGTCGGTCAAGAGCTGACCGGCCCGGCCGACAAAGGGAATCCCCTGCCGGTCCTCGTCCTCCCCCGGGGCCTCGCCCATGAAGACCAGCCGGGCAAAGGGATTGCCCACGCCAAAGACCGTCTGGGTTCGATGGCGGGCGAGTTCCTTGCAGCGGACGCACTTGGCGACCTTGCGGGCCATGCCCTCCAAGGCCGCGGCCCGGTCGACGGCTTGATGCCCTGGATTTGGCACGGCAGCGGCCCCCGGGGCTGCCGAGACCGGCCGGGACGGTTTCTCCTGCGAGGACGACGGGGCAGCAGGCCGACGCGACGGCGGCTTGCGCAAGTGCGTCACCCCGGCCCGTTGGAGACTCTCCAACTGTTGAACGGCAATCCGTACCACCCGACCGGAGGCTACGCGTTTGTCTAACGGCATGGACGACTCCTAGCTGCCAACGGGCTTTGCGTCATTCTGGGAGGGCGAGGCTCCTGCCGAGGCGTTGGACGGCAGTTGCACTGCCATCCCGGACCCTTCCAGGGGCAGCAGTGCAACTGCTGCCCCAACGGCGGCTGGCCCTTTCCCCAACGGCGGCTCGGCAGGAGCCTCGCCCTCCCAGAATCGTAAGAAGCCTCTTAGACCATGCTTGTGATTGGATTATTATGGAGGTACGGGTGACAGAGGGGCAGGGGGTCAGCGCTGACCGGGGGGCGCGATACGGGCAATCGCGGGGGGCGCTGCGGACCCCGTCTTTGGTGGGTGGGTGATGGGTGTGCACCAGGTCGTCATTGTAGGCCGGCCCAACGTCGGGAAGTCGAGCCTATTCAACTGGCTCGTCGGCCATCGGATTGCCGTCGTGGATCCGACCGCAGGCGTCACGCGGGATCGGGTTACGCACCTGGTCCAGATCTACGACCGCTTTCTCGCGCGGGAACGCTTCATCGAGGTGGTCGATACCGGCGGGATGGGGATCGAGGACGTCGACAAGCTCACGGACCAGATCCAGCAGCAGATCGACACGGCGCTGGAGTCCGGCGACCTGATCCTGATGGTCGTCGACACGCGCGCGGGCGTCACGCCGCTGGACGAAGAGGCGGCCCGGCGGCTCCGCTACGTGAGCGTCCCCGTCTTCTGCGTGGCCAACAAGACCGACACCCCGGAGCTGGAAAACCAGGCCCACGAGTTCTATCGCCTGGGCCGCAAAGTGATTGCCGTCAGCGCGGAGCAGAAGCGGGGGAAGTCGGAGCTGGTCGACGCGATCTGCGAGCGGTTGCCGCCGCCGCTGGGCGAAGAGGTCTTCGTCGAAGAGCCGCTCTTGAAGGTGACCATCGCCGGCCGCCGCAACACCGGCAAGAGCACGCTGGTGAACACCCTCGCCCAGGCCGAGCGGATGATCGTCAGCGAAGTCCCCGGCACCACCCGCGACAGCGTGGACGTGCGGTTCGAGCTGGACGGCAAGGCCTTCATCGCCATCGACACGCCGGGGTTCCGCCGCGAGCGGAACGTCTACACCAACGTCGATTTCTACGGCACCCACCGGGCGCAGCGGAGCATCCGCCGGGCGGACGTGGTGCTGTTGTTCCTCGACGCCAGCCAGCGGATCAGCAAGGTCGACAAGCAACTCTGCGAGTACATTGCCCAGCAGTACAAGCCCTGCATCTTCGTGGTCAACAAGTGGGACCTGGTCGCCGACACGATCTCCACGGAGCGGTGGGTGGGCTACCTCCGCGACACGTTCCGCACCATGCCGTACGTGCCGATCGCCTTCATCGTCGGGCGGACGGGCAAGAACGTGAAGGCCCTTTTGGAGCATACCCAATCGGTCTACGCCCAGGCGCGGAGCCGGATTCCCACGGGGGAGCTGAACCGGGTGGTCCGCGCGGCGCTGGAGCACTCACCGCCGCCGCTCTGCGGCACGCACCGGCCGAAGATCTACTACGTCACGCAGGTGGCCGCGCAGCCGCCCACGATCGTTATGTTCTGCAACGATCCGCACGCGATTTCGCCGCAGTACCGGCGGTACCTGTTGGGCGTGCTCCGCGACCAGCTCACGTTCAGCGAGGTGCCGATCAAGCTGTACCTGCGCAAGCGGGAATCGGCCGACACGCGGGACGAGATCGACGCCAAGCTCGGCAAGGCGTAAGGGGACAAGGGGTCGGGAGTCTTTTTCGGCCAACCGGCACCCCCCATGGGGAATCCGGCGGCCGAAAAAGACTCCCGACCCCTTCGACGTGGCCTACGATACGCCGGGACACCGGAGGTCGAACAGCCCAAAGAGTTCCTCCTGCGTCAGTCCGAGCCGGCGCGGCCCGTCCACGCCGGAGAAGATCGTGTCGCGCAGTTCGCGCTTCTGCTGGAGGATGCGGTCGATCCGCTCCTCGATCGTGTCGAGCATGAGGAAGCGGACCACGGTGACGGGCCCGGAGACGCCGATCCGGTGGACTCGGTGGATGGCCTGGTCCTCGACGGCCGGATTCCACCAGCGGTCGAAGAGGAACACGTAGTTGGCCGCTTGCAGGTTCAGGCCCACGCCTCCCGCTCCGTAACTGACTAGCAGCAGGCGGGAGTCCGGGTCTTCGCGGAAGCGGCGGACGACCGCATCGCGCCGGGCCGTCCCGATGCGGCCGTGGTACTCCAGTGGCCGGTACCGCCGCAGGATCTCGCCGAGCCGCTGGAGCGTCTGGACCCACTGGCTGAAGACGATCGCCTTGCGGCCGCTCTGGACCACTTCTTCCAGGTCGGCCTCCAGCCGCTCCAGCTTCGCGCTCGTGCCGGTGGCCGGATCGAAATTGCAGATCTGCTTCAGGCGCAGAACCAACTCGAAGACGTGCCGGATCGTGGCCGACTCTCCCAACTCGGTCAGGCGCAGGACCCCTTCGTCCCGGGCCATTTCGTACGTTTCCCGCTGTTCCGGGGTGAGATCCAGCTCCGCGTCGCAGAAGAGCTTGGGCGGCAGGTCGGTGAGCACCTGCTCCTTGGTCCGCCGCAGGACGTAGTCGCGGATCGTGCGGCCGAGGCGGCGGGGCTTCACGTCGGGCGAGAGCAGCCCCGGGGCGAGGAACTCGAAGATTCCCACCAGGTCTTGAGGGCCGTTCTCCACCGGAGTCCCCGTCAGCGCCCAACTGCGGCCCCTCGAAAGGGCCCGAACCACCTCGTTGGTGACGCTCTGGGCATTCTTGATCCGTTGCGCCTCGTCCAAGAGGACCAGATCAAACCGCGCTGGCGGCGGGCCGTCCCCGCCGCCGCTTTCCAGGACTCCGCGGTCCCGGTGCAAGAGCTCGTAGTTGGCGATTTTCACCGGCGCGTCGGGCAACTGCCATTGCCAGCGCCTCCGGCCTTGATCCCCTTCGATCACCATCACCGGGATCTCCGGCGCCCATTGGCTGAACTCGCGTTGCCAATTCGATACCAGCGGCTTGGGGCAGACTAGCAGCACGCTCCGCAGCTCGCCGCTGTGAAAGAGCAGGCGGATCGCGGTGATCGCCTGCATCGTCTTGCCCAAGCCCATTTCGTCCGCCAGGATGGCCGCCTGGCGCGGATAAAGGAACGCGACCCCCTCCAACTGGTACGGGAACGGCTGGAGCGGGAACCCGAGCGACCGGGCGCAAAGCAGCGACTCCAACGAAGGCTGTAGCACGTAGCGGAGCCGATCCTCAAGCTTGATCACGTCCTCCGGCGGCCGGATTCGCGTGCGTCCGGCGGCCGCGGGCCGCGCGGCCAAAGAAACTTCCGAAGTCTCCAAGACTTCGGAAGTCTTCGGTCCGGCAGTCTTCCCGGCCGCTTCCGGCTCAGCGAAGCAAAAACTCCGCGTGGCAATCTCGGGGTGACCGATGGCGACGGAGATCACCCGCGGAGTCCATCCTTCCGTCAAGAGCCGCCGCACCTGGACTTCCGTGGGCCGGTTGATGGCGCGGTGCCAGCCGGTGGCAAAAGGGCTCGCTTCCAGCCTCAGGTCTACCTGGAAAACCGCGGGCGGCGGAGGGGGAGAGAATGACGAATGTCGAAATCCCAATGACGAAGGAATCTCCACTGACGAAGCACGAAGCGGCGCGCGAATGCCGCTCGTTCGGACTTCGTGCTTCGTCATTGTTTCGTCATTGGTCATTCGACATTCGACATTCGTCATTGGGGTTTCACGAGTTCGGCGGTGAAGCGGGCGATCGCCGCAGCCAAACGGCGGGCAAGCCCGCCCGCTACGCCAGATCGTGAATAACTGCCTACTGCCCTCTGCCTACTGCCTACTGCCTACTGCCTCTTCAATCGCTTCCCGAATCCGCTGGAACGGCTCCGCCAGGTCGAACGTTTCGGCCAGCTCGCCCAGGCGGCTGGCGATCAAATCCCGATCCCCGTCGGCCATCGGCGAGACGGCCAGGCAGTTCCGGCCCAAACGGAAGGCCGGGGGGCCAGCGCGGGTCGGATGCGGTGAGTCGAGGCGATAGACCCGGGCCTCCGCGGCAAGAGCCCCGGGGGGCTCAGCCTCCCGAGTCGAATCGGATTGGGGATCGATGCGTGTCCCGTCGGGGATCACCAGTGCCACGGGGACCTCGACGAACTGCCTCACGGCCAGGGCCGGCTCCCGGTCGGTGCAGATCAGCGCTGGCTCGGCGGCCCCCCGGCTCAACAAGGCGTGCCCGATTTGCTCTCCAAACAGATAGGGCTCGAGCGTGGGACCGTAAAGGATCTGCTGGGCCCGATTGGGCTTGACTGGTGCGGTGCAGTGAAACTCCAGGGGGCGTCCCGCGCGGTTCAGCACGAGGTATCCCCCAATCAAGCCATGCTCGGGGTATTCGAGGACGGTCAAGAACCCCAAGGCAGAACTGGATTCAGGATCGATTATCCGCATCCGATCTCACTACCCTATTCAGTCACCCTAGGCTACGTGAATATCCCAGAATGTCCGGCGGCCCCGCACCGGGCCTCCAGGTGCATCGGGCGGGCTAGAGGTGTGACTTTAACGGAGAGTCGGCCTGCGCAGGGGGGCGAGGCACTATTTGCCGCGCGGCGGCCCTCGACCAGCCTCCGCTCGGTGCCCCGCCTCCTTGGAGACGGCAGGCGGCGCCCCTTCCCTTTCCCGAGCCAAACCCTCGACTTTCGCGATAGCTGGTGTTTATACTGGAGGTCTGAAAGGAACGACCTCCATGAGCGAAGACCGCCGTTCTCGCCCCGGTTTCTTCACACAGATCGACGTGACGCACGGCCCGTGCGTCCCAAACCCGCCTTCCGGTGGGGGAGGTGCCGCGGAAGTCGTGGCCCTGCTCCGCGAGCTCCTCGGGGCCCAGGACCGGCAGAATGAGCTGCTGGAGGAGTTGCTCAACCAGTTCAACGCCGCCCAGCGGCAGCGGGCCAACGAGCTCGGACAGTGGAAGCAGGCCAATCCGCGGCTGGCCCACGATTGTCGCGTCGCCGCCGAGGCCCTGGGAAAGGTGCAGACCGAGTACCTGGTGAGCCTGACGCAGGAGATCAACGACAACTACGAGTCGCTCCGCGACGGCGAGTTCATGCTCAATGAATTCGTCGATCGCTTTGGGCCGCGGTTGGCTCATCTGAACGGGCTGTTGCAGGTCCTCTCCCAATTGAGCGCGTCTCCCAACCCGACCAGCGCTCCCAACACCCCGTGACGCGATTTCGTGGTTCGCGCATCGGCTGGGCGATGGTCTTGCTGGCCGCGATCGGCTGCCGGCGGGCGGACGAGGAGCTTCCCAGCGGACTGACGGCATTCCGGCCGGCCCCCAAAGACCCGATCGGCTGGCCGCAATGGCGGGGACCCAACAGTAGCGGCGTTGCTTCCAGCGGAAGCCCCGCCGCGCGGTTCCACGCCAGCGGAGGCTACCGTTGGAAGATCGAGGTCCCGGGCGAGGGGAACTGCTCGCCGATCGTCTGGGGCGATTGCGTTCTCCTGACGACGGCGCTTGCCGAGATGGATCCTCCGACCCTGGCCGTCCTTTGCTACGACCGCCGCGACGGGCAGTTGATTTGGCAGAAGGAAGCCGGCCAGGCCCAAGGCCGCACCCACAACAAGAACGGCTACGCCTCGGCAACCCTGGCCACCGACGGGGAGCGGATCGTGGCCTTTTTTGGCTCCACGGGACTGTTCTGCTATGACCTCTCCGGCAAGCCGCTCTGGCACGCCGACCTGGGCGATCTGGATCACCAGTGGGGCACCGCATCGAGCCCCGTGATCTACAAGGACCTGGTCATCCAGTTGTGCGACGCGGGACACGACTCCTCGATCGCGGCCTTCGACAGGCGGACCGGAAAGCGGCTGTGGCGCACGGAGCGGCCCAGCAGCGGCTGCTGGACCGCGCCGGTGCCCATCGAGATCAGCCAGGGCGGACAGAAGCGGACGGAGTTGATCGTCAACGGCACCGATGGCAAGGACGCCGACGGGCGATTGGTCCTGGCGTACGATCCGTCCAGCGGCCGGGAACTATGGCGCGTGCGCGGCACCACCCAGTTCGTCACGCCGACGACCATCGTCGGCAGCGGTCTGGTCTACAGCACCAGCGGCCGCAACGGCCCGATTATGGCCATCCGGCCCGGCGGAAGCGGCGACGTGACCGGTAGCCACGTGGTTTGGAAACTCAGCCGCGGCGGGCCATACATCCCGACGGGAATCATGTATCGGGATCGGCTCTTCATCCTCTTCGACAACGGGCAACTCACCTGCTACCGTCCCGACGACGGCGAGGTGATCTGGACCAAGCGGGTGCGGGGGGATTTCAGTGCCAGCCTGGTGGCCGCAGACGGCCGCATTTACGCCAGCTCCGAGCAGGGGATGGTCTACGTGTTCTCCGCTGCGGACGAGTTCGAGCTATTGGCCGAGAACAACCTGAGAGAACGGATCCAGGCCACCCCCGCCATCGCCGGCGGGGAACTATTCATCCGCACCGCGTTCCATCTATACTGTATTCCCGGCACGCGATAACAGCGATGAATCGGAGAAACCCCCCGTGCGTCGGCGACGCTTGTACCACACCCAAGCAGTCGTGATTCTCGTCCTTGCGGCGGCAATGGCCGGCTGCGGCCGACTTAGCTCGATGACCACGGATTCCGCGAGGACTGAGGCTGCGCCTGCCCCGGCCCCGGCCGGCACGACGTCCAACTGGCCCCTGTTTCGCGGCGATAGTCTGGCGACTGGCGTGGCCCAAGCGAAACCGCGGGTTCTCGCCCCGCAGCCCACGCCGGATGACAGTCCGACTGCCGGCGCAGCGCAACCGGCCCTGCCCGAGAAATTGGAGCTGCTTTGGACGTTCCGCGTGCAGAAGGGGGGGTTTCAGTCTTCGGCGGCCATCGTGGACGGCGTGGCCTACGTCGGCAGCCTCAACGGCAAGTTTTACGCGGTGGACCTGGCCCGGGGCCGCCAGATTTGGGAGTTTCCGACCGAGCTGGGTTTCACCGCCTCGGCGGCCGTGCGGGACGGAGCGGTCTACGTCGGCGACTCCAACGGCCGCTTCTATTGCCTGGACGCCAAGACGGGAAAAGAAAAGTGGCACTTCGACACCGACGCCGAGATCAACTCCAGTGCGAATTTCTACGGCGCCAACGTGCTGTTCGGCTCCCAGGACGGAACGCTCTATTGCTTCAAGGCGGCGGACGGAGAGAAGGTCTGGCAGTACAAGAGCGGCGACCAGATCCGCTGCTTCCCCACGGTCGTGGCCGATCGCTGCTTCGTGGCCGGCTGCGACGGGCGGTTCCACGTGATCGACCTCAAGAGCGGCAGCGAAGTCGGCTCGGTCGAGCTGGACTCTCCCACCGGCTGTGCGCCGGCCGTTCTCGGCGACACGGCCTTCGTCGGCACCGAAGGGAGCGTCTTTCTGGCCATTGACTGGCGGCAGGCCAAGGTCCTGTGGCGATACGAAAACCCTGGGCACGGGGCCCCGTTCCGCTCTTCCGCGGCGGTCACTCCGGAGGTGGTCGTCGTCGGAGCCCAGGACAGGCTGCTGCACGCGATCGATCCCAAGAGCGGCAAGCCGCTCTGGACCTTCCCCACGCGCGGCCGGGTGGATAGCTCGCCGGTCATCGTGGGCCGCCGGGCGTTTGTCGGATCGGCCGACGGGCGGCTCTATGCCGTGGATATCAAGACCGGCAAGGAAGTCTGGCGATTCGAGTGCGGTGGCGACGTGATCGCCTCGCCGGCGGTTGCCGCGGGCCGCCTGGTCATCGGCAACGACAGCGGCACCCTCTACTGTTTTGGCGCGAAGTAGCCGCACGGCGTGGGACAGCCGCCCTCGGCTGTCCAAAGGTAGCACAGCCGAGGGCGGCTGTGCTACGGGTATGAGGCGCATGGCAAAGCCGCTGGTATTCATGATGGGCCGCTCGCCGACGTTCCTTCCCACGGACCGCCGCTACGCCCGAAATCACCTTTGGGCCGAGGCCCTGGAAGGAAGTCATCGGTTTGGTTTTTCCGCATACGCGGTGAAGCTCTTGGGCGAGATCTATCATCTCCAGTGGTCGATCGCGCCGGGAGCCGAGGTTCAGCGCGGCCAGCAGATCGGCTTCATCGAAGCCTCCAAGGCAACCAGCGACTTATACGCGCCGGCAAGCGGGCGGATCCGGCAAATCAATGCCGGCGTGCTTGCCACGCCGGACTTGATCAACACGAATCCGTACGACACCGGATGGCTGTTTTGCACGACCGCGGGCGACGATTCGTTCTTGTCGGCGGAGGAATACCTGGCTTACTTGGAGACCTGCTGGCCGCTGGCCCAGCGCCTGCTCAAAGGGCAGGCCGGCCGGTGAGTTGTAGGGCGGATTTGTAATCCGCCCTTAGGTGGGACGGATTGAAAATCCGTCCTACGCTTAGGCAAGACTTCCGAAGTCTCGAAGACTTCGGAAGTCTATTGAGGTACTTTTGATGACACAACGACTAGCAGTTGTCCTCTGCAAGGACCGCAACCCAACGGCTGAGCAGGAAGCCCTCGTCGCCAATCTTGCCGCTGGGCTGGAGAACCGGCCCGGGCTCGACGTGACCGTGATGCCACACCTCTATGACCTGGCCCCCAACGGACCCGCCGTGCGACTGCTGCGATCCGCGGGCGGCCCGATGATCGTGCTGGCTTGGCTCTATCCGCGGGCGGCGTCTTGGGTGCTCGATGCCAACGGCGTGCGGGGCCGGTTGGGCCCGACCCCGTCGCTGCCCGAGGAAGACGCCGGCGAGCCGGCGGTTCCGGATCGGCGGGCAGACCTGCCGGACCGCACGATCTGGTGTTTGGACCTTCGCGAGCACCAGCGGCCTGAGCCCTACTTGGCCGAGGTCGAGCGGATTGCCGAAACGGTGCTCAGTCCGGCCGTTGCGGATCGTCGCGCGTCACCCGCCACCCGCCACCCACCACCCGCCACCGGCTCGCGGATCATGGATGAGGCCACCCGGCCGCGTTGGTACCCGGTGGTCGATTTTTGCCGCTGCACGAACTGCATGGAGTGCTTGAACTTCTGCCTGTTCGGGGTGTATAGTCTGGGCGAGGAGGATGCGGTGCTGGTGGAGCAGCCGGATGCCTGCCGCAACGGCTGCCCGGCGTGCAGCCGGATCTGCCCGGAAGGAGCGATCATGTTCCCCCAGCACAAGGACCCCGCCATCGCTGGCGATCCGAAGGCGTCGCGCAAGGGCTTGAAGCTGGACCTGTCGCAGTTGTTCGGCGGCGCCCATCCGGCGCAGTTGGCGGCCGCCGAGCGGAATCGGGCCTTCGCCGAGAAGGATCGCGAGAACCGGCCGCCGGCCGAGCCGCAGTCTCCCCACGCTGAAGGCGGCGAAGACCTGGACCGCCTGGTCGAGAAGCTGGACGAATTGGACCTGTAGGGGCCCTCCCACAGTAGTTTCGTAATTGCACCACGGAGGCACGGAGAGAAGGAAGATTATGAGCGGCACAAGCTGGTTTACCGACTTCTGTCTTCTGACTCCCGACTTCTATCTTCATTCTCCGTGTCCTCCGTGCCTCCGTGGTTCTGTGCGTTTCCCCAAGGAGAAACCCCATGCCCCTGTTCGAAGTCGAAACTGAAGCACACATCATCATCGCCTGGGCAGAAGATGAAGAGGCGGCCCAGGCGATCGTCAAGGCAGCCTACCCGCGGGAATCGGCCGTCCGCATCGTGCGCCGGCCCCGCGATACCTGGGTAATCTCCAAGACCGCGCTAGGGATGAAGGGCGGGCTGGACCCCTGCGCCACCGCCCGCGACTGCCTCGCCAAGGCCGCCGGCGACAAGGTCCACGCCATCCGCATCTACATGCAGGAGACCGGCACCGACCTGGAACAGGCCCGCAAGGTGATCGAGTCGAACATGATCATGGGGTGGTAACGGGCTCTCAGCCATCGGCTTTCAGCCGTCAGCTTCTTGAGGGCTTTGGCGCGCGCCTGGTCGCCAGGCCTTTGTGTTTCATGGCCAAGGGTCGCCGGTCCAAGTGCCGTAGAACGCGAGGGCGTAGTCCAGCGGAAGGACCATCGTCCGATGGTTCGTCCCGCCCGAAGTGCCCAGCACGGTCACGCGGTCGAAGCCCTGTGCCTCGTAGAAGTAGGAGACCATTGTGCGGTAGAAGAGAGCCGTGCCGGAGAGCCGGGCGATACTGCCGGACCCGTAAAACTCGTCGCTGCCGGAGGCGTCGAAGAGAAAGACCTCGTCCGTGCCGCCGTTTTCCGATACGAAATACACTTTGTCAAAGCCCGAGGCCATCCTCCAATTACCCCACCAGTACGTGCAGGCGTATTGGCCGTAAGCCTTGGCGACGAAGACGTCGTTGCCGGACGAATCGTACAGATACGCGACGTCGTTGGAGCCGCCGGCCGTGCATCGCCCGTAGCTCGAGGCAAACCCATAAGACCAGGCATCATAGGTTGGAGTGTCCATGAAGGCGTCGCCGTTGGCCCATGACTTGTACGTGTCGTTGCCCCAGGAATCAAAGAGGTTCGAGACGTCGCTGCCGCCGGCGGTCGAGTGGCCGAAGGACTTGGCGAAGCCGAAGGCACGGTTCGAGAAGTCTGGAGAAGTGCCTGGACCGGTCATGGAGGCGCCGTACACACTGACGGTGAACGTGTCCACGGCTTTCGAATCGTAGAAGTGCGCCTCGTCGGTGCCCCCAGCGGTCGAATAGGCGTACTGGTTGCGGAACCCCTGGGCTGCGTGCGTAGCGTAGCCCGGGTACTCCATCTGGGCCAGACGTGGCCGGGCGGTGAAAATGTCGGCGCCTGGCGAATCGTAGAATTTGGCGACATCGCCCGCGTCGCCCGAGCTATAGGCAGTGACCGCGAACCCCGTGACCTTGTCGTAGTAACCCGTGCCGCTCATCTCGGCGTAACCCGCGTGAGACGTGAAGGTGTCGGTCGCCCCGGTCGAGTCGTACATCGAGGCGATCTGTCCAGTGCCCGGGCCGGCGGTGACGCGGATCTCGTCGATGTCCGTGGCGACCACCTGGTACGGTCCGGTGGTGGTTGAGCCCGTAAACGTGGCGGACGCCCCTCGCACGGCGACCGACTCGTTGGCGGGCCCGCCATCGATGGTGATCTTGTCCTTGCCGCCCATGCCGTTGACGATCACCTTGTTCGTGGCGGGACCATGGGCCAGATAGGTGTAGTATGCAATCGACTGCCCGGCGAGCGTGACGCCCAGGTAGAGATGGGACCCGTCGGTCGAGAGGGCGAACGCGTCGTCTCCGGCGGTGCCGTTGACGGTGACGTCCCCATCCATGGTGATCGGCGCTGGGGCGAAGACCCACTGGCTCCAGGCGTTGGCCGCCAGCGAGTTGCCGGCAACGTCGGTGATACCGGAGGCGGACTTGCTCAGCACCAGCGGGTAAGTGCCGGAGGTTCCGGTGATGCCCTCCAGGTTCCCAAGCGTCCAGGTGATGTTGTCCGTCGTCGTGAAAGTCTGGCTTTTGGTGAGGAGGTTGGCGCCGCCGTCGCGCTTCAAGACCAGCCCGCCAAGGTTGTAGCCGTAATTGAAGCCGTAAACCGCCCGGGTGAACGTGATCGCGATGCTGCTGACGGGCGTGCGCCGTGGACTGGGGGTTACGGGGGCGATCGTGGCCAAGAGCACGGCGGAATCGATCGTCACGTTGGCAGCACCCGACATCGCGCTGCTGTTGCCCGCGAGATCCACGGCCTTGGCCGTGATGCTGTGCGTGCCGTTGGCCAAAGCCGTGCTGATGGTGATATGGTACGCGCCGCTGGCATCGCACGCCCCGCTCGCGACGGGCAACCACGCACTAAAGATCGTGACGATGCTCCCGGGTTCCCCAGTGCCGTCAAACTGGGGCTTGGTAACGTTAGTGATTCCATCGCTATTGGAGATCCCGCGGTCGCTAGCCGGGTTCAAGCTTGGTGCCGAGGCGTTGATGGGAGCGACCGTGTCGATCGTGAAGGTCCGGACGTCGTCGCCGCTTGGTTGATTTCCGCTGAGCGGCCTGCCGGAGGGGTCGGCGATGGCGGCGTGGTTCAACGTGACGGTCTACGCGCCATCGGCCAGGGGCGCGCTGAACGTGAGCGTAAGCATGCTGCTACCCCAGCCGGCGATGGCGATCGGGGTGATCGCCGTGCCGGACGAGCCGGCAACCGTCACGGCGGCGTCGGTGCCGTTTACCACCTCGTCGAACGCGTAGGTAAGCTGAGGTGTGTTGTCGCTGGTGATCTGGTCGCTGGCGCTCGCGCCGGTGTCCGTGGCCAACGTGTAGGTTCCGACGGACGGCCCCGCGGTCAGATCGAACACGTAGACGGGGCCGGAAGCCACGTTGCTGGCGCCACCGCCGGGCGCCCCCACGATAGCCGCGCTGCCGGAGACGGCCACGGACGAGCCAAAGTAATTGTTATATGCCGGCGAGCGGTTGATGAGGGTGCGAACCAGACTGCCGGTCGCCGCGTCAAAAACGTATGCGGAGCCGGCATTCGTCGCCCCCGTGTCATCATTGGGCGCCCCCACCACCGCCATCGTCCCGAAGACGGCGACGGACTTGCCGAAGTTGTCGCCCGTTGCCGGCGTCGGGTTATTGAGAGTCCGCAGGAGGCTGTACGTGACGGTGTCGTAGACGTAGGCGGAGCCGGCGTCCGACGAGCCGGCGTCGTCATTGGGCGCGCCCACCACCAACGTCGTCCCCGCCACGGCCACGGAACTGCCGAAGTTGTCGCCAATTGCCGGCGTCGGGTTGAGCAGGGTGAAGCTGAAGTCGGCCATGGTCGTGTCGTAGATGCGGGCGGAACCGGCCCTCAACGGGTCCTGACTACCATAGGGAGTGCCCACCACCATGGTCGTCCTAGACACGGCCACGGAATTGCCAAACGAGTTCGACTCTGCCGGCGCGGGGTTGTTGAGCGTGCGGAGCAGATTGCCCGAGGCGGCGTCGAAGATGTAGGCGGAACCGGCGTCCGGCGAGCCGGTGTTATCATTGGGCGCGCCCACGACTACTGTGCTGCCCGACACGGCAACGGACCTCCCGAAGTAGTCGGCGTATGCCGGCGTGGGGTTGGCAAGCGTCCGCATCAGAGTTCCCGTCGTGGCGTAGAAGAGATAGGCCGCGCCCGCATTGATTGCACCGGTGTCATCGAAAGGCGCGCCGACCACCACCGTAGTCCCCCACACGGCTACGGAGCACCCAAAGTCGTCATGGGCCGCCGGCGTGGGGTTGCTGAGCGCGGCCAGCAGCGCCCCGTTTGTGATGTCGAAGACGTAAGCACGCCCGACGGACGCTACGCCTCCCACCGTTGCGTATGGCTCCCCAACCACGGCCAGATTGCCGTCGATGGCCACGGAGTAACCGAAGCCGGTCGCGCCGTTCGGATTCGGGTTCGTGAGGGTCTGCAAGAGACCGCCCATGCTAAGAAGCGAGCGGTCTTCGAGCGGCTCGAAGCACAGGCGGCGGGCGCGGGGCTCCGCGCGGGTCGCCCGCGTGACGCATTGATGTCGTTTGCCTTCCGACCCTCGGCGCGCAAAGAGAGCGAACACAGTCATTGCGGCTCCTCCCTACCCGGACGCTACACGTCGCTCATGCCCTTCGTCGCTGGCCACCGTCGGTTAGAATACTACGATGCCCAACGTTGTCAACTCCGTCTAAAGAGGGTGTTGCGGCTAACTCACCACCCCGGATCCGGCCGCACGACCGCTTTGAGCCCCTTGGCCCCGACGACGTAGATCGGGCTTTCGCCCAACGGCACGGGGAGGTTCTTGGTCCGCACCGGGTCCACCGGCACGAAGCGCCGCGTGCCGTACACGTCGTAGAACGTCAGCCCCCTCTCGTTCGAGACGCGCACGTAGGCGTAGGGCTTGTTGGCCCAGGCGACGATCAGGTCCTCGCTCGATCCCTCCTCGGTGAAGACCGCGGCGTACACGTCCGGCCCGAACGAGTCGTTCCGCACCCAGCGGCGGCCTTCGAGCATCCGAGTCATCCGGGCAAAGGCGTAGTAGCTGTACTTGGGCGAGAGGTCGGCCCGCATGAGTCCGACCATGTCGGCCATGTCGAATTGGCGCGTGCCGCCGTCGCGGAGCGTCCACCAGAAGACTTTCTCCACCCGGCCGGCCGCCAGGGCCAGCACGTGGAACCGCACCAGGAGATCGGCCTGGCGCAGCTCCGATGAGCCGTAGGGGTGGATGTTCGTGTTCCAGCAGATCTCGGTGATCCAGATCGGTTTCGGCTTGCCGTGCTTCTGCATCACCTTGACCAGCTCTTCGGTTTGCTCGGGGAAGCTCATGCGCACGAGCGGAAAGGTGGGCGTCAGGTCGTGGCGGTGCCAGCTCTTGACGTATTGGTCGAGCGTCCACCAATCGAAGCGGTCCTCCGGGGCCGAGGGCGGCCTATAGGGGTGAAAGCAGGCCACGTCGAAGCAGTCGTAAGGGACCCGTTTGAGGATCCGCTCGGCCCAGAGCACGTCGCAAAAGGCCATGTTCAGCCCCAGCACTCTCGCGTGCGGAGCGGCCTGGTGGATCGCCTTCCCGGCGGCCGCCAGGAGGTCGGCGTATTGATCGGGCGTGCCTTTCCAATAGCCGCCGTTGGGCTCGTTCCAGATCTGCCAGTCGTCGACCTTGCCGGAAAAGTGCTTGGCCGCGGCCGCGGCGAAGGCCGCGTAGGCAGCGACCCCCTCCGGCTTGCGCGGATCGTGGAACGAAGGGGCATAGCCGAGATTGCCGAACAGGAGAATGCCGTGCTTGCGGCACGCCTCGACAAGCCGGTCGTACGGCTCCCAGTCATATTGCCCCGGCTTGTGCTCGATGCGCCCCCAGCCGAAATCCTGCCGCCCCCACTTGATGCCCGCATTCTGCATGGCCGCAAGCCGCGCCTCCAGGTCGGGCTGATCCGGGCGCAGGGCCGTGTTGATCCCGAACGGCGACCCAGGCCGCAACTCGGCCGCGAAGCGGTGCGGCGGCAGAGTGACCGTGAAGCGGCCCTCGGCCGTCGGCGGCCCGGCCATCGTCGCCGCTGCGACAAAAAGGTTCAGGACACATGCCGCAAGAAGCACGCTTGCCGTTCTCAACAGGGTCTCCCGATTGTGGGAGGGCGAGGCTCCTGCCGAGCCACGGTGGTCACGGGGTCTGCCATTTCGGACGGCTCGGCAGGAGCCTCGCCCTCCCGGAATCACGCAAAGCCATTGACTCATCACCGATGCTCCTATTGGGCTTGACTCACGTTACCAGACCGCGGGTTGGGCCGCCAGTTCCCGGCGGACGGACGTCGCGAGGCTGGCCGCTTGAGGCAGATGATTGACAGCTCACCCCCCGGCGTGGTAGCATCGCTCTCGGTGCAATGGCCGCACCAACGACGGAAAGTTTTCTTCTTGGGAGTCTCTTCAACGGAGCCGGCAATGAAAATCACCAACGTCGAGACCTTCTTGCTCCACGTTCCGGTAACCAACATGCGAGTCGCCGACAGCCACCACCAGTTGACCAACTGGGGCGTGGTCGGCGCGATCGTTCACACCGACACGGGGCTGCGCGGGTTCGGCTACACCGGGACCCATGCCCATCTGGCCACGGATCGCCTGATCCGCGACTGCATCCGGCAAGTCTACGCGCCGTTGCTCTCGGGGGAAGACCCGCTCGGCGTGCGGCAGCTTTGGGAGAAGCTGTACCACTACCCGTCGATCCGCTGGGTCGGCCGGGCGGGGATCACGCAGATGGCGCTTTCAGCCCTGGACATCGCCCTCTGGGACATCAAAGCCAAGGCCGCGGAAATGCCCCTCTGGAAGCTCCTCGGCGGCGACGAGAACAAGCGGCTGCAAGCCTACAACACCGACGGTGGCTGGATCAATTGGACGGTCCAGCAATTGGTCGAGTCTGCCCAGGCTGAGGTCAAGGAAGGCTTCCGCGGACTGAAGCTGAAGGTGGGACACCCGGACTTTTTCACCGATCTGGAGCGGATCGAAGCGGTGCGCAAGGCGATCCCTCCGGGAGTGAAGCTGTCGGTAGACGCCAACGGACGCTGGGACCTGCCCACGGCCGTCCGTTTCGGCCGCCGCTTGAGGGATTTCGACGTGCTCTGGTTCGAGGAGCCGATCTGGTTCGACGACGTCCGCGGTCACGCCGCCTTGGCCCGCGCGATCGAGACTCCCATCGCGCTTGGGGAACAACTCTACTCGATCGATGCCTTCGCTCAGTTCCTGGAGGCCGGGGCCGTCCACTACGTCCAGCCCGATGCAACCCGACTGGGTGGGATCACGCCGTGGCTCCAGTTGGCCGATTTGGCCGAGGCTTACCGCCTTCCGGTGGTCTCACACGCGGGGGACATGATGCAGGTTCACCTTCAGTTGGGGCTTGCCCATCCGGCGTGCAGCCTGCTGGAGTACATCCCTTGGCTGCGGGTCTGTTTCGACGAGCCGGCCACGGTGAAGGCGGGAGTCTTCGAGGTCCCGCAAGAGCCTGGCACCGGCACGACCATCAAACCCGAGCGAATCGCTCGATTCGGCATCGACTGACCCGGGGTTGCCCGGCGGGACGCCGTGACCTAGACTTTCAAAGCGGGGTGGGCGGGCAAGATAAGGCCCACCGGAAGGCTTTGAAGGAACCGTGCAAGGCAGAAGGGGTCCGAAAGACTTTCGAAGTCTTCAAGACTTCGGAAGTCCGTGGATGAAGTCGCCTCGTCTGCAAGAAAGGAGCATCTCACATGAAACTCTGGATTGCGTCGCTTGTCATGTTGGGAGTCCTGGGCGCGTGCTCGGCGGCGTCGGCTGGCTGGACGTATGTAGCCCCCGTCGTGGCACCGGCCCCGGTGGTCTATGGCTATTGGCCTGCCGCGCCGGTGTACGTCTATCGACCGGCCGCCGTGACGGTGTACCGGCCGGCACCCGTCATCGTGTATCGTCCGGCGGTCGTCGTGCCGGAAGTGCCCGTCGCGCCGCCGGTGGTCTACCCGGCCAAGGTCATCTATCCGGCGCCGGCCGTGATCCGCGCTAAGGTCTACTACCGCGGCGAACCGGTGCGGAACGCGGTCAAGGCCGTGCTGCCGTAGCGCTTCCTCAACAACGACACCGATGAATTGACTACAAGCCGGTAAAGCCCACGGGCTGCAACCCGTGGGCTTTTTCGTCTTCTTGCGGCGGTCGGGTGCCATGGCCACGCTCGCGTGGCTATGAGTGCTTTTCCATGGCGTCTCGAACCATGCCCACGACAAGCGTGGGCGTGGCACCCGACACAACCGAGGGCGGCTGTGCCACATCGCTGGCGCCGGTTGCTTGCCTCGATCCGCGCGTCTACAATCGTGGCGGTTTCGTACCAAACGAGGAGGAAAAGGGGACTGGCTCCGAGCGCAGCGAGGTGCCTGTCCCCTTTTCCGAGGAACATCGGAAGCGGGACTGGCCCCCCACCGTCGAGTGCCTGTCCCCTGTTCCGGCACCGAAGGAGCCCGATCATGCTGCAACGTATGAGGTGGTTCGCCCCGGCGCTGGTCGTGCTGGGGGCGATGAGGCCCTGCCCGGCCCGGGCGCAGGTAATTGTCCCGTCGGCCATCGTCTCGTCTCAAGGCAAGGAAGTCTCCTTTGCCGAAAAACTGGCGGGCAAAGAGGTCCGCCGCTACGTCTACCTGCGAAGCGGCCAATGGCTGCCGATGGTAGACCGCTTGGAACCGAGGACCCGGGGCGGCCTGATCGTCATTGGGCTCAAGTCGCGGCCCGCGGTCGCGGCCCTCCTGACCGATTCCGCTCTCAAGACGACGGTCGAGGGCCTTGCCGCGGAGCAGTATCTCATCAAGGCGGTCCATCACGACGGCCGGCCCGTGATTCTGGTTGCCGGCGGCGACGCAATCGGGACGCTCTACGGCGCCTACCGCCTGGCCGAGCAGATGGGTGTCCGCTTCTACCTCGAAGGCGACGTGATCCCCGACCGGCGCATGCGGCCGGGCATCAACGTCGTCGAGGAGCTGGGCAAGCCGCTCTTCGACCGCCGCGGCATCCAGCCGTTTCATGATTTCCCCGAGGGGCCCGACTGGTGGAACACCGACGGCTACAAGGCGATCCTCGGACAGTTGCCCAAGCTGCGGATGAACTTCTTCGGCCTGCACACGTATCCCGAAGGCGGCGTGGGCCCCGAGCCGGTCGTCTGGATCGGCCGGCCGGATGAAACCCTGCCCGACGGTCGGGTGAAGGCGAGCTATCCGTCGCGGCACTTCACCACGCTCAACGGCACCTGGGGCTACCACTCGATGAAGACCGGGGACTATAGCTATGGCGCGGCGGCGCTCTACGACCGCGACGATTACGGCGTGGACTACATGAAAGGCATGAGCCCCTGGCCCAAGACGCCGGAAGACCAGAACGAGCTGTTCGGCCGCATGGCTTCGCTTTTGGGCAATTCGTTCCGGTTCGCGCGGCAGTTGGGGATCAAGACCTGCATCGGCACGGAGACGCCGCTCAGCATCCCCACGCCCGTCAGAGAGCGGCTCAAGGCGGCGGGCAAGAATCCGGCGGACCCGGCCGTGGTCCAGGAGGTCTATGAAGGGATGTTCCAGCGGATCATGAAGGTCCAGCCGCTGGATTACTACTGGTTCTGGACGCCCGAGGGCTGGACCTGGGAGGCGGTCAAGCAGGAGCAGATCGACGCCACGCTGGCCGATTTCCGCGCGGCGATTGCCGCGGCCAAGAAAGTCCAGGCCCCGTTTACGCTGGCCACGTGCGGCTGGGTCCTCGGGCCCCCGCAGCAGCCGGCCCTGTTCGATGACTTCCTCCCCAAGGACGTGCCGATGAGCTGCATTAGCCGGCAGGTCGGGCACGAGTTCGTCGAGAAGGGATTCGCCAAGGTCCAGGGCCGGCCGAAATGGGCCATCCCGTGGCTCGAAGACGACCCGGCGCTCAGCTCCGTGCAACTGTGGGCCGGCCGCATGCGCAAAGACGCGGCCGACGCCCTGGCGTACGGCTGCACCGGGCTGATGGGCATTCATTGGCGCACGCGGGTGCTGGGCCCGAACGTCTCGGCGCTGGCATACGCGGCCTGGGATCAGAAGGGCTGGAACCCGGCCGTGGACAAATCGGCCAAACCGGCCCCCAAGGCCCCGGAAGGGCCGCTCGGCGGGCAGTTCGCCCGCTTCGACGGCGTTGCCATGGCCGGCACTGAAGACCCGACGCTCTATCAGACCGTGCGCTTCAACACCGGCGGCTACCACCTCGACGTACACAACGGCGCCTACGCCGTGACGCTCAAGTTCGTCGAGCCGGCCTACGATAAGAAGGGCGTGCGGGTCTTCGGCGTCCAGTTGCAGGGCAAGACGGTGATCGACCGGCTCGATATCTTCGAGAAGGTCGGCAAGAACCGGGTTTTGGACCACACGTTCAAGGACGTGCAAGTAACCGACGGGCGACTGAAGATCGACTTCGTCTACCACGTCGAGTTCCCCTGCATCGCGGCGATCGAGGTGCAAGGCCCCGTCACGCGCAAGATCAGCTGCGGCGGCCCGGCCTACAAGGACTACGCGGCCGATTGGCCGGCGTCGACCAGCGCCGGGCGCCAGCGGTTCCTTTCGGCCGACGACTTCTACGCCGATTGGGCCCGCGCGCAATTCGGCCCCGAAGCAGCCGAACCGATTGGGGCCCTCTTTGCCAAGCTCGACAGCAAGCTGCCGCGCCCGGCCGACTGGGTCAACGGCCCCGGCGGGATCAAGCCCGACCCGCGGCCGTGGGACCAAGTCAAGAAGGAGTATGCCTTCGTCGACGAGCTGGCCAAGTTGTCGTCCCAGGTCAGGAGCCCCGGCAGCCGCGAGCGGCTGAGCTACTGGCTCGACAGCCTCTCCTATCTGCAGGCGATGGCCCAAGTGAACTGCACCTGGGCCCGCTTCAACCAGGCAATCGAGAAGGTGAAGGCCGAGAAGGATGCCAACGCGCAGAAGAAGCTCGCCCGGGAGCTGGCCCTGCCGATCCGCAAGGAACTCGTCGGGCAGGTGCAACTCGTCCACCACTACCTGCTCTCCACCGTGACTACGGCCGGCGAAATGGGGACCGTGACCAACTGGCAGCAGCACAATCTGCCCGACCTGCTGGCGAAGCCCGGCGAGGAGCTGGCCAAGATACTAGGCACGCCGCTGCCGGCGGACGCGATGCCCTCCAAGCAGACCGCCGGAATGCCGCGGTTGGTGGTCCCGGCGGTTCGCACGGCCCTGGTGGCCGGCGAGCGGCTGGAACTGACGGTGATCGTCGCGGGGGTCAAGCCGTCCAACGCTTGGGTCTCCTGGTCGCCGCTGGGGGAGAGCCAGTTCCACCGGGTGCCGCTGGTCCACGTGGCCCGAAACGTCTACCGCGCGACGCTTCCTCCCCAGGCGACCAAGGCCGACCTGGAGTACTACGTGACGGCCAAGGTGGACGCGGGGATGTACTGCCCCATGCACCCGCAGGTCCGCCGGGAAGGAGCGGGCGAGTGCCCGATCTGCGGCATGCCGCTGGCCCGGGCCCCTGAGACGCTGGTCTGGCCGGCGACGGCCCCGACGATGAACCAGACGGTGGTGGTGCAGGAGTGATGAATGCTGAGTGACGAATGATGAATGTGGCACAGCCGCCCTCGGCTGTGTCAGCCCACGAGCTCCTTTTCGAGCTGCTCCAGCGTCTTTCCCTTGGTTTCGGGCAGGCGAAGGCTCACGAAGAAGAACCCGAAGACGCAGATAGCGGCGTAAATCCAAAACGCTACCGCGGTGCCCAGGCTCTCGTTCAGCAGGGGGAACGTGAAGGTGAGGATGAAGCAGGCGGTCCAGAGCGAGAACACCGAGACCGACATCGCGGTCCCGCGGATGCGGTTCGGGAAGATCTCGGAGAGGACGACCCAAGTCACCGGGGCCAGGGAGAGGGCATAGCAGCCGATCGCGGCCAGCAGGAATACGAGCACGTACGTTCCCGTCTGCCCGGCGAGAAACATGCCGCCGGTGAGCAGATGGATCAGCGTCAGCCCCGCAAAGCCCAGGAGCATGAGGGCCCTCCGGCCGACGCGGTCGACGCTGTTGATCGCGATGATCGTGAAGACGAGGTTCACGGCGCCGATGATCACGATGTTGAACAGCGCCTCGGAGACGGTATACTCGGCGGCCTTGAACAGGTCGGCCGCGTAGTAGAAGATCACGTTGATCCCGCACCACTGCTGCAGGACCGCCAGGGTAACGCCGATCACGAGGATCTTGAGCATCCGCGGCTCCAAGAGGTCGCGGAAGTTGACCCGCTCGAACTGGCCGACCAAGGTCTGCTCGATGTTGCGGACCTCGCGGGCCGCGAAGTCGTGGCCGCCGATCCGGGCGAGGATCGACCGGGCCTCGGCGGACTTGCCGCTTTTGACCAGCCACCGCGGGCTTTCCGGCACGAGGAACATGAGGACGAAGAACAAGCAGGCCGGCATCGCGGTCACGCCGAACATCCAGCGCCAGCCCGCCGTCACGTTCCAGGACGTCTTCCCCTGAAGAGCCAATCGGATGCCCGCGTAGTCCATTTTGAGTCTGTACTGCGGGTGGTCCGCATTCATTGTCTCCACCAGCCTCTCCAGGTCTTGCAGGCCTCCCCGCCCCGATCGATCGACGGCCAGGGAGGTGAACTGGCCGATAAAGGCCGTGCGATCCCGCAAAGGGACTTGCCAGGAGAGTTCGTCGGCGACGCGACGCGCGTCGATCGTCGTGTTCTGGATGGGTGTGTACCCGGAACTGGTGTTGTCAAGATGCGTTCCGAATTTGGCGACGCCGTAGTTCACCGCCTGGGCCAGGAGGATGCCGATGACGATGGTGAACTGGTTCATGGAGACCAGGCGTCCGCGGACCGCCGCGGGGGCGACCTCGGCGATGTACATGGGCGAGAGGTTCGAGGCCAGCCCGATCGCCATGCCGCCCGCCACACGCCAAAGGTTGAACGCGGCGAAGGTCCCGGCCATCCCGGTGCCGATCGCGGAGACGACAAACACCAGCCCGGAGAGAATCAATAGTCGCTTGCGGCCGAAGCGATCGCTCAGTGCCCCGGAGAGCATGGCCCCGACGAGGCAGCCGACCAGGGCGCTGGCCATGGCCCAGCCCCTTCCCCAGGCGGTGAGCAGGACGAAGAATCGTTCGTAGAAGGGCTTGGTGCCGCTGATCACGATCCAGTCGTAGCCGAACATCAAGCCGCCCAGCGCCGCGACCAGGCAGATCGTCCAGACGTAGCGCATGTTGTATTGCGGCCGCTGGCCGGGGTTTTTCGGCATGGTGGACATCGCGATTCCTCCGCGTGGATCTGCAACGTGGCACAGCCGCCCTCGGCTGTGCCACGAAAGGCAACAGAGGTTGAAAAGCCGCGGGCAGAGCGTCATAGTAACAGGTTGAAATGGGACATACGAGCGCGGGGAGGGGTGTTGCCGCGAGGCGCCCCCCCATAAGGGAGGAGAGGCGTGCAGCGTTTCATGCTCAAGTCGAAGATCCACCGGGCCACCTTGACCGGGGCGGACCTCGACTACGAAGGGAGCATCACCATCGACCGGACGCTCATGGAGGCGGCCGACTTGGTGGCGGGCGAACAGGTCCACGTGCTGAACGTCAGCAACGGCTCGCGGATCGTCACCTATGTGATCGGGGGAGAGGCCGGCTCGGGGAGCGTGGTCCTCAACGGTCCGGCGGCGCGGTCGGGCCTGGTCGGCGACCAAGTGACGATCCTGGCTTATGCGGCGGTTGCCGACGAGGAGGCCCGGTCGCTGCGGCCAAAGGTCGTCAAGGTGGATCGGCACAACCGCGCAAAAGGGGCTAGGTATGTTTAGCCGCCGCGCTTGCGCGGCGCGTTTTTCCCAATACGAGGAGAGCGGCCATGCAACTGCGCTTTCGCTTTCTGATCGCGGCGTTCTTACTGTTCACGGGGGCATGTCAGGCGGCTACGCCGCCGGCCGAGGCGGATAAGCCCGGGGATCGCATCCCGGCCCAACAGGGCGACGTTCTGGTCTATCCCGTCGAACATGCCAGCTTCGTGCTAACGTGGAACGGAAAGACGATCTACGTGGACCCGGTGGGCGGGGCCAAGAAATACGCCCAATTGCCCAAGCCCGACGCGGTCCTGGTGACCCACGGCCACTTCGACCACTTTGACTTGCCCACGCTCACCGCGTTGATCGGGCCGGATAGCAAGGCCAGGATTGTGGCCCCGAAGTCGGTGGCCGCCAAATTGACCGCTTCCCTTTCCAAGAGGACCACGGTGCTCGCCGCTGAAGCGAACACCGAGGTGGACGCGATCCAGATCGAGGCCGTCCCAGCCTACAACATCACTTCGGAGCGGACGAAGTTCCATCCCAAGGGCGAGGGCCTGGGCTACGTGATCCAGTTGGGCGGCAAACGGATCTACGCCGCCGGCGACACGGAAGACACGCCGGAAATGCGGAAGCTCAAGAACATCGACGCGGCCTTCCTGCCCATGAACCTCCCCTACACCATGGACGTCCAGCAAGCCGCCGACGCGGTCCGCCAGTTCAAGCCCAAGATCGTCTACCCCTACCACTACCGCAATGCCGACAAGAGCATGGCCGACCTGGACGAGTTCAAGAGGCTGGTCGGCGAGGGAGTTGAGGTCCGGGTGTTGAAGTGGTACTGAGAGGGGTCAGGGGGCGGGGGTCATGGGCAACGGATTCGCGATGTCACCCGGTCATCCCTTGACTCGGCCTGTCCAGGGGAGTAGTCTGGCGAGCGTCGGGTAGCCGACGGGGATTCACCGACGTGTCTCGCGATTGGCGAGTCGCCGGGGTCTCTTCCTTCCCGATACAAGCGCTCTCAGAGGCGACGGCAATGGGCAGTTCCGCCGATGAAGGTCCGTGGAGTGGGGGGGAATGGCTGGCGGCGGACAACCAGAAACCCCGGCCGCCAAACGCGATGCCGCTCGACGCCGGCGACGGGCGTCGCCCCGCCGACGCCGACTGCTGGGTCGAGTCGACTTGGTCAACCCCGGACGCGTCCAATTCGCACCGCCGACCATCGCGGCTTAGAACTGTCTGGCGCAATCCGGTCGTGTGGTTGCCCGTCCCCATCCTCGCGTGGCTGGTTTTCGGCGCGCATCCTTGGACGGTGGTCCTACTATTCGGCGCGGCAATCTGGGCGCTCGCATTGGGAATGCTGGCCGCGATGAGGGCTTCGCGGTGGGTGCGAAGAGCCCTAGTTGCAGTCGCGATCGCTTTCGCCCTGTTTGTGGCGTGGTTCGTCTTGGCTCCTATCATGCGCTGGGGGGCGTACG
>Ga0315280_10002356_pt1 | contig 30720 bp, 27 predicted proteins | sample YL17G06_40_MG_FD_203697 | JGI IMG/M metagenome (GOLD analysis project Ga0315280, IMG submission 203697) | Sediment microbial communities from Yellowstone Lake, YNP, Wyoming, USA - YL17G06_40 | ecosystem: Environmental > Aquatic > Freshwater > Lake > Sediment | place: USA: Wyoming | collected... | reverse complement strand
GGAGGTGTACCAGTGGCGCTCCCCATGGATGGGACCGAAGTAACGAAACGAGAAGCTGTTCAAGTGCCAGCGGTGGGTGGGGTCGCACCAGGAGATGAAGTCAGTGTAGTGCGGGGTGACGATATAGAGCGTGCCGCCGGGTTTGGCTACGCGGTGCATTTCGGCCACGGCCTTCATTACGTCAGTCAGATGTTCGATCACGTGTACGGCGCGAATTTGCTCAAAAGTTCCGTCGGCAAAGGGCAAAGGGCAGTTCAGGTCGGCAATGACGTCGGCCGCGGTCGCCGCCAGATTTGAGTCCACGCCAATGGAGCCGGGTGCTTTGACCCGCCCGCAACCAAGGTCAAGAATACGTGCCTTCGCCGTCCCTGTCGTCATTGCCCTAGGCCGCCGGGAAGTTGTCTCTCACTTGGACTGCCGCTGGGGGCTCGCCTGACGCGATTCGCCTTTCTTGGGGGTTCGCCAGTCGGCAGGTCCCGGCAGAATATCACGCTGCCGGGTGGCCAGGCTGGACTTGAGCAGGTCGAGCTTCCGGCTCATGCGCTTGCCGAGTTTCTGGTTGAGAAAGCGGAGTTTGGCCATGGAAGCTCCAGTTCAGAGTCGAAAGTCAAAGGTCGAAAGCGAGAAGGGAGAGGACGCAAACCTCAACTTTCGACTATGGACTTTCGACCTTCAACTGCACTGTCGGCGATTGCCAGGAACGTGCCCGACATGCGGTCGTGCCAGGTGAAGCCGTCGCTATCCACCAGCGCCCACACGAATCCGAGCAGCAGCGCGCCCGTAGATACCAGGTAGCCGAAAGCGCGCCACAAGGCCTGCCGGGAGGTGGGGAAGTCGCCCTCCAGGGTGCGGACCTCGATTCCCAGCCACAGCAGGCCGGGGGTGGTGAAAGTGAGGGCGGTGAACAGCCCAAAGTAGGCCAGGATAAAGAACGCGGCGATGAAGCCGACCACGATCAGGTTGAATGGCTGCGGCGAGAGCTGGCCCCCCGCCCGCCAGAAGATCAACGCGAAAAGTCCCGCAGCGGCCACCAGCGCCAGACCGTCCAGCATCCCGGCAAGGAAACGGCGGCCCAAGGGCGCCATCGGGAGGACAAGGGGTATAGCCTGGGCTTCTGTCACTTCCTCCACCGGTGTCGAATCCAGGATGACCTCCACCGGCTCCGCAGGAGCAGCCCGCGGCTCGAGGGTGAGCTCGCCGGCGTCCAGGGCCGCTGCCCTGACGGTACGCACCCCGGCTTCAGGTACATCCAAGGGAAGCGAATCCAGCACGGGAGTCTCCGCCTCAAGACCAGCAGGGCTCCCCAATTCAACATCCAGCTCCCTTTCAGGCGGCCCAGAGGCGATGACCTCAGCATCGAGTTGGGTTGCCGGGGCCACACCTTGCTCAGCCTTGAAGTCAAATTCGAGGTTGGTGCTGGGATCGAAGTCCCCGCGCAGACGAGCGCGTCGGCGGCGGAAGTCCTCCACCCGTTCGCTGAGCTCTTCGCGCCAAGGCCGCCCGCCTTCTGCGGGGCGGACCTCTGCGGTGGCAGGAGCCTGGGGCGCGGCAGCGAGCTGAGGTTCTCGCTCGGGCGCCTCAGCAGGCTGCCCGGCGGGCCCCATCTGGGCTTGGGGTGGAGACTCCTCTGCAGGACGTGGAGCAGCGCTCGGAGCACGGGCTGAGGGCGTCCGCGAAAACAGGGAGAGAATGGACGGCGAGGCCTCCTTGCCTTTGGCCAGGACAAACGAATGGCCGCACTTCTTGCACTGGGGAAGTCCAGGAAAACTGACGAATCCGCACTTGGGGCACTTCACCGGGTTGTTAGAAACCTCCAGGCAGCGATCACCGCCCCCTTTGCATCTTAGCAAAACTGTTCGATGGAACAAAGTGCTTTCGAGTAGAATGAAGCTTCCTCGCGCGCCTATGGTTCGCGCTTCTCTCCAGTTGCGGCTTGCTGGACTATCACGGCACAGGGCAGCGTCAGCCTTGCTGATACTCCTCACGAGTGTCGCCTCTGTTGCCCGAGCGCAGCAAGTGCCGGAAATTCCTCCCGGCCTTCAGGACCTCCAGTCCACCGTGAGCATTCGTGCCGATTCTCAGGAGAGGGTGAAAGAAACGTATGACCTGCGCGGTCATGTGGAAATCACCTACCAGAAAATGAAGCTCACGGCTGACGAGGTTAGTTTCAACGATTCCACCGGGGATGTTGTGGCACGAGGGCACGTGACCTTTGCGGATCCGGAAGGTTACCTGGAAGCGGATGAGGCGTTCTATAACGTGGAAACGGGCCTGGGATGGTTTGCGAACGGCCGGGGGACTATCCACGCCCGGATTACGCCGCGTCCCCGCATGTTGATCAACGAGAACCCCTTTTATTTGCGTGGCAAGAGAGTTGAGCGGCGAGGAGAATCCACGTATGTAGTCGAGCATGGCCGGCTAACCACATGCCAATGCGAGGAGAAGGGCTGGTCGATGGGCGCCCGGCGGGCCCGCATCGAGGTAGGAGACAAGGTTGTCACCCAGGGGGCCTCTTTCCGGCTGCTGCGGGTGCCTGTCTTTTATTCGCCCTATGCTGTTAACTCCATTGCCCGCAACCCGCGCCAAACCGGGTTCTTGCTCCCTCACGTGGGCAATTCATCGCAGAAGGGGTTCATCATCGGCGGAGGTTTTTTCTGGGCCATCAATCCCAGTGCCGATTTGCTCCTGGGCGTGGAAAATTACAGTGTGCGAGGCTTAGCCCGCCACGGGCGGTTCCGCGCCCGCCCCACCGCCACGAGCGCCATAACGGTTGAGTATTCCGGCGTGAACGATAAGGGCAGCGGTCGGCTCCGCGAGCAGCGGGCTCCCGGCCAAAGCCTGCGGGCGGTGGGGCAGGCCCGTGACCTGGGGTACGGCTTCCGGGGCGTCGTGGATGTGGACTACATCACCTCGCTGGCCTACCGCTTGACCTTCACTGACAATTTCACCCAGGCGGTCGCGGGGGAAGTCCACCAGGTAGGTTTCCTGAGCAAGAATTTCGACGCGTACAGCATCAACGTTTACACTTCGCGCTACCAGAACTTCCTTTCGGCCGAGCGGAAGCCTGGGAATTCGATCATTATTCGGCAGACTCCCAGCTTCTCGTTTTCGGGGATGGACAAGCAGGTAGGCCGGTCCCCTCTCTATTTTGCCTTCGGCCTCTCGGCAGGGGGCCTGGGGCGCACCGAGCCCGGCTTCCAAGCTCCGCAGCTTTCCGAGCGTCTCGATTTCCACCCGGAAGTTACCTTACGGCCTAAACCCTTCCTGGGTTTTCACGTGACCCCTTCTGCCGGGTTGCGGGTGACACGCTATGGCACCAGCCTGCGCGCCGCAGGCGAGCCGCTCCATCGAATTCTCGGCGAGTTCTCGGTTGATCTTCGGCCACCTTCATTCGAGAAGGTGTTCTCCGGGACGCTCGCGGGGCGGCGCTTCAAACACGTGATCGAACCGGACATCCGTTACCGATTGGTTCGAGCGGGCGACCCCGAGAGTCTCCAGGATGTCGTGCGCTACGACCAAGTGGATATCTTCAGCTTAACTAACGAAGTTGAGTACTCCCTCACCAACTCGCTGCTGTTTCGCAAGGACGCCTCCCCTGGCCAGACGGAGAAGCCCCAGGCGCGCGAGCTCATCTCCTGGCGGCTCTCGCAGAAGTACTACTTTGACCCCACTTTCGGCGGGGCGCTTGATCCCCAAAGGAGAGTGGTCTTTGACCCCACCATTTCGTTGACGGGCTTCGCGTTTGCGCAGGGACGACGGCTATCGCCGGTCGTCTCAGTCCTGAAGTTTGCGCCTTTCTCGAACTACGACACGGAACTGCGCGCTGATATCAGTCCCAGCGGCGGAGGCGTGCTGAACGCCGGCATCACGTCCCACTTGCGCCACGGCCCTGTGGGCTTGTCGTTCACCGACTTCTTCATCAACCGCACGGCCGCGCTTTCGACGCCGCTCGCGCCTACCGGCCCGCTTTCCAAGCTGCCCTCCTTCCACTTGTTGCGCGCCGTAGCGAGCTACGGGGACGTGAACCGCAAAGGCTTCAGCGGCGCGTTTGGTCTCGACTTCAACTTCGCCCAGCGAATCGCCCACCAGGTGGTCAATCAGGTCAGCTATAATTTTGGTTGCTTGGCGCTCGACTTCGAGTACCGGCGCTTCGCCGTGGGCGGCCTGCGTCGGGAGAATCAGTTCCGCGTGGCGTTGTCCCTGGCGAACGTGGGTACGTTCGGGAACTTGAAGCCGCGCGAGCGGCTCTATTGAGAGTCTGTGGTCCGTTGTGAGCCATGCCTTTTCAGCTACCGACCACGGACAACTGACATCAGACAACTGATAAAGGATCAAACCATGGCATTCCCCACCCATCGCCCGCGTCGCTTGCGGCGGTCAGAGGCCATCCGCACCCTCGTCCGGGAGACGCGCTTGACGCCAAGTTCACTGATCTATCCGCTTTTTGTCTGCCCGGGCTCGAAGGTTAAGGACGAGATCAAATCCATGCCCGGCAACTACCGCTGGTCCGTCGACCTGTTGGTGGGCGAGTGCAGAGCGGCCTACGATTTGGGCATTCCCGCCGTTATCTTGTTTGGTATCCCGGAAACGAAGGACGAGGTGGGTTCGGGCGCCTACAATCCCGAAGGCATCGTGCAGCGCGCGGTTCGGGCGCTCAAGAAAGAAGTGCCCAAATTGGTCGTCATCTGCGACCTCTGTCTTTGCGAGTACACGAGCCACGGGCATTGCGGTGCGGTGAAAAACGGCGAGATTGACAACGATTCAACACTCGACCTGCTCGCCAGGACGGCACTCGCCCAGGCCCGCGCCGGTGCTGATATGGTTGCGCCTTCCGATATGATGGACGGCCGCGTCGGACGCATCCGCGCGGCATTGGATGCGCAAAGTTTCACGCAGATTCCCATTCTGGCCTATTCGGCCAAATACGCCTCGGGGTTCTACGGGCCCTTCCGCGAGGCCGCCGATTCTACACCCCAGTTTGGCGACCGCCGATCACACCAGATGGATCCCGCCAACCAGCGCGAGGCGCTGCGCGAAATCGCCTTGGACATTGAAGAGGGCGCCGATATCATCATGGTGAAGCCGGCGCTCCCCTACCTCGACATCATCGCCCTGGCGCGCCGCCGGTTCGAAGTCCCCATCGCCGCCTACCAGGTAAGTGGGGAATTTTCGCTCATCGAGGCCGCGGCCAGAATGGGTTGGATTGACCGCGAGCGGATTATCCTGGAATCGCTCACCTCCATCCGGCGCGCCGGCGCGGACATCATTCTGACTTATTTCGCTAAAGACGCGGCGCGGTTGTTGGGCGCATAAGTGCCCTGGGCCGTCTTCGGACTGGAAGCCTATCTTCGATTGGACCAAGCGTGGATTCTTGTCGTAGGGGAGCCCTTTGGGCTCCCGCTCAGGAGATCGAGCAGACGGGAGGGCAAAGCCCTCCCCTACCTTTTGAAACGCCCACGCTGAGAGGCGTGCCGAGTGTGGCCAGCCTTTCCCGCCGAGTACTTATCGCCTTCGTTCTGACGGTTGCGCTTTCCTCACTTGCAGTAGCCACCGAGGCGCCAAAGAAGCGCCTCACCCTCGGCCAGCGTATCGAGGCCATCCTTCGGCGCACGGAGGCGCGCCGCGGGCTCTGGGGCATCGAAGTGGTTCGCCTTTCCGACGGCAAGGTTCTCTTCAGTCGCAACGCCGGCCGGCTTTTTTTGCCTGCTTCGAATATGAAGCTGTTTACCACGGCGGCGGCCATGGAGAAACTCGGCGTGGATTTCGTTTTTCGCACCACGGTGGAAGCGGAGGCGGCACCGGACTCCAGCGGCCGCGTGGGAGACCTCTTCCTGGTCGGACGCGGTGACGCGAATCTGGGCAACCGCGTGCTGCCCGGCCAATTCCCATCCGGCCCCCAGGAACCCGCGGACGCACTTCTTCAGGAGCTTGCGGACCAATTGGTGGCGCGGGGCGTGCACGAGGTGGCGAGGAGCTTGGTGGCTGACGACAGCTACTTCCTCTTTGAGCCTTATAGTCACGGCTGGGACGCAGAAGACTTGCAGTGGGGCTACGGAGCCCCGGTTACGGCACTGGCTTTCAACGACAATGCCTTGCTGCTGCGGGTCCGGCCGGGAGCGGCGGTAGGTGCAACCGCCGAGGTTCGCCTGGAACCCTTCCCGGATTACTACCAGCTCAACAATCGGGTGGAGACCTCCGCAGCAGGGACACGGAAGCGCATCTTCGTCGAGCGCGCTCCGGGCTCGCGGCAACTGGACGTCTGGGGTGAGATCCCCGTGGACGCCGGTGAGGCGCAAGATTCGGTTTCTATCGACAATCCCCCGCAGTTGATGGGCGAGCTTCTTCGGCACGCGCTGGAAGCGCGCGGGGTCCGGGTCCGCGGCCGCGTGGAGGTCCGTCACGTGACACGCATCGAAGCTGCCACCACGCCAGATTCCTTTCCCAAGCCGTCGCCGCGCGTGGTGCTGGCCGAGCATGTCTCCGGGCCGCTCGCGCAGGAAATCAAAACCATCAACAAGTTCAGCCAGAACCTGCACGTAGAAATGCTGCTCAGGACGCTCGGACGGGAAGTGAAGAACTACGGCAGTCTGAGCGCCGGCTTGGACGTCCTCAAAGAATTCGCCGCGCAGGTGGGAATTGACCCGGCCGAGGCCAATTTCGCCGATGGCTCGGGCCTTTCGCGTCATGCCCTGGTCGCACCGCGCGCCGTAATCAAACTGCTGAAATACATGGCTGCCTCTCCGCGCTTCGGGGCTTATCTGGATTCGCTGCCGGTGGCGGGCGGGGACGGCACTTTGGCGGAGCGCTTCAGGGGTTCGCCGGGCCGGGGCCGTATCCGCGCTAAAACGGGCACGATGGAACACGTTAACGCGCTCGCGGGCTACCTGGAGCTACCTTCAGGGGAGCGGCTGGCGTTCTCTATCATGGGAAACGGCTACCTCCTGGAACCAGCCGAGGGAGCAGCCGTGGTTGACCGCATCGCTCTGGCCATCTTTCAGCAGTTCCGCGGCCGGCGAAAAACAAGGTAGGGGAGCATCCTCACGGTGCTCCCGTGTGGCAGCACAGGCGGGAGGCTCGTGAGGGCCCTCCCTTACAGGAACCAGCATGAAAACCATCATCATCTTCGGCAGTTCGTTGCCGCACGAGGGCAGCGCGGCTTATGCGGAGGCGCATCGGCTGGGGCGACTGCTGGCGGAGGGCGGCTTTGCCGTCTGCAATGGCGGCTACGGGGGCTTGATGGAGGCGTCGGCCCGGGGCGCGCGCGAGGCGGGCGGGCATACTATCGGCGTCACCTGCGTCCTCTGGGCGTCTCGGGCCAATCCGTGGATTGTGGAGGAGATTCGGACGCATTCCTTCCTGGAGCGCCTGACCACACTCATCGAGCGGGGCGATGCCTACCTCGTCCTGCCCGGGGGCACCGGCACGCTCGCGGAACTGGCGCTAGTATGGGAAATGATGAACAAGTCGGCGCTGGCCAAGACCGTGGGTGGGCGAAAACCGCTGCTGGTCATGAGCCCGTACTGGCAGCCCGTCATCGAATGCTTGAGACAGGAAGGGCAGCTTAACTCGAGGTCCACCTGGCGGGCGCCCGCCATGGAGATTGTCACCCTGGTCACGACCGTAGATGAAGCCGTAGAGCGTCTGCGGAAGCAGTTGTAGTCTGGCACGGTTTCCCTTCTCAGCGGGACGACACCCGCGTTGACACTCTTGTCTCCCGCCGCTACGATTTAGGCTGAGTTGAACATTCCGCATGAATCGTTCCGATCCCAGGTCCGAAGTCAGCGAGAGCTTTTCCCTCAAGGTGCTGGAGTTCCCGGCCGTGGTAGGACTGTTGCGCGGGTTTCTCTCCGGGCCCATCAGCGAGCCGGCGCTTGAGGAGCTTCAGCCGCGTACGCAGCTTGAAGAAATCGCGCGCGATTTCGCGCGGGTTGCGGAAGCGCGCGAGTATCTTCGCGAGAGTCCGCGCCCCAGTCTCGGCTTGCTGAAAGACCCGCGAGGCATCTTGGACAAACTAGCCCCCGAGGGGGTGTCCTTATCCGCGCTCGAGATTCTGGCCGTGGTGGAAGTGGCCCGCGCCGCCCGCGACCTCCGCGCGCTCTTCCTGAAGACCCCTTTCACCCGCCTGGACGGCCTCGCGCGTGGCTTGGCCGACTTCCGCTCGCTGGTGGCGGAGTTGGACGGCAAAATCCTTCCGGACGGTTCCATCGATTCCTCGGCGAGCCCGGAACTGGCGCGTATTCGCCGGGCCATCGAGCGTCTGCGCCGGGAAGTGCAGGCCGCGCTCGAGAAGCTGCTGCGCCGTTACAGCCAGGACCACGTGTTGCAGGACGCCGTGGTCACCATCCGCAACGAGCGCTTTGTCATCCCCATACGCGCCGAAGAGAAGCGACGCGTGGCCGGCGTGGTCCACGGCGCCAGCTCCTCGGGTGCGACCGTTTATCTTGAGCCCCTCGAAACGCTGCCACTCAACAACGAACTGGTGGAACTTCAGGACCGGGAGTTCGCCGAGATTCAGCGCATCTTGGCCGAGTTCAGCGCCAAGCTCCGGGCGCGACGTGAAGACCTTCTGACGGCCGCCGAGATCCTGAGCGAGCTTGATTTGGCATTTGCCAAGACGGAGTTTGCCCGCGCCTACGATTGTTGTCTGCCCCAGTTTGCCGGTGAGCGCGCCCTTGTGCTCAAGGACGTCCGGCACCCGCTGCTGGAGAAGACCTTACGGTCCCAGAAGCGGCGGCCCGTTCCCTTGACGGTCGAGCTGGCAGAACCCAGGACGCTCATGGTAGTCAGCGGCCCGAACGCCGGGGGAAAAACGGTGGCGGTGAAGGCCATCGGCCTCGCCGTGCTCATGGCCCAGGCGGGTCTGCCGGTACTCGCCAGCGAAGCCCACCTGCCGCTTTTCGGGCGGGTGCTGGCCGATATCGGCGACCAGCAGTCCATTGAGGCGAACCTGAGCACCTTCTCCGCGCACGTGACGAACATCCAGGCCATGGCTCAGGTGGCGGACCGGAATGACTTGGTGCTGTTGGATGAGCTCGGCGCCAGCACCGAGCCGAGCGAAGGGGCCGCTCTGGCCGTGGCCATTCTTGAGTATTTCCGCGCTCGCCAGGCGATGACCTTTGTGACGACCCACCATTCGCGCCTGAAAGCTTACGCTGCCGAAACTCCAGAAGCCGTGAACGCTGCCATGGAGTTCGACGAAGCAACACTCCAGCCCACTTACCGCCTCCTGATTGGCCTGCCGGGGAAATCCAGCGCCTTGGAGATCGCTGAGCGCCTGGGCCTGGAACGTTCCATCGTGGAGAAGGCGCGCACGCTGCTCCACCCGGCGGAGGCGGAGGCCGCGTCGTTGCTGGCCAAGCTCCACGAGCAGAAAGCCGAGTTCGAGCGCGGGAGCGTCCGCCTGGCGGAGCAGCAGCGAGAATTGGAGGCCCGCCGGGCCGAGCTGGAGCAGGAGTTTCAGCAGAAACGTCGCGCCAAGCTTCAGGAGCTCGATGGGCGTCTGGAGAAGACGCTAGGTCAATACGAGAAAAAATGGGAACAGGCCGTCGCTGAGCTCCGCGTCCAGGCCGAGGCGGCGAAGGCGGCCAGACGGGCTGACCGCAAAGCTGCGGGTCTGAAGCAGGAAGTCCGGGAGGATTGGAACGTCCAAGTGCTGGAAGCCCTGGGCGCGCCCGCCGCGGAGGAAGAGGTGACCGTGGATGGGGCGCCCGCAATCGGCGACCGTGTGCGGCTGGCGAACCTTTCCGCCCCGGGTACGGTTGCTCGTATCCTCGATGCTGACCACCTCGAGATCCAGGCAGGTCGGGTGAAGATGCTCGTCCGCAAAGACGAGGTCCGGATTCTCGCCCGAAGGGGTGGTAGGCCGGAAGCACCTTCGGCGACGGGGCTGGGACAGGTCAGGCTGGCACGGGAAGGGGACGGGGTTCACGTCAGCCGCCCGGGTGAACAGACCCCGCCCGAAGAGGTCCCGGTAGAAATCAATGTGATCGGGAACACCGCTGAAGAAGCCCGCGAGCGAGTGGATAAGTTCCTCGACCAAGCTTTCCTGGACGGCCGCTTTCGCCTGCGGGTTGTCCACGGCTTCGGCAAGGGCATCCTGAGGAGGACGCTACACGAGATGTTCGCTTCCCACCCCCACGTCGAGAAGTTCTATCCCGCGCCGCCCCGCGAGGGTGGTGGTGGCGCAACAATTGTCGAATTGAAGATTTGACCCAGGACCTCGCGGGGCTCTCCCCTCGCCATGGTTAAGGATACGACCGCGACAGACGCTGGTTCGGCACGCGCAGGAGCTTATCGCAGTTTACAGAGGGGCTTTTGCCCCCGGATGAAGAGGGAGAGCTAGGCGGCGTTTCCGCGCGCGGTGGCGCGGGAGGTGCGCAGGCAATTTCGGACTACGGCGAGCAGTTCATCGGACTTGACCGGCTTGTTGAGGTATTCGGTTGCCCCGGCGTTCATGGCCTCCAGGTAGCTGTCCACCTCGCCGTAGGCAGTGAGGATGACTACCGGCACGTCGCTCCCGGCCGCGCGGATTTCCTGGAGGAGGCTGAGACCATCGCCGTCCGGCAGCCGCAGATCGCTGATGACCAGGTCGAAAGACCCCTCCTGCAGGATGCGCGAAGCCTCAAGCGCCCCTTCGGCGGTCCTGACCTGGAAGTTCTCGCCCGAGAGGATGCGGTTCAGGACCCGCAGGAAATACGGGTCGTCATCAACAATAAGGATGCGGCCGGCTGGTTCGCCTCCCATAACATCCTTCCCGGCGGGTAGCTTTCTGGGTCAAAACGCGTGAAACAAACCTTTAAGGTCTCCTCCATCTGTAATGCGCACCGACCCGTTTCCGGGGGTTCCACCCCCGGCTATTCAAATTTGACCCCTTCGGGGTCTTTCCGCTTCTCAAGCACGTCAGGCACCAATTTCTTTGGCCAACAATGAAGCGGGAGCATCCTGCCGTCGGGCCGACATCGCGGCACGACCTGGAATCGACCTGAATATGCCTACTGCCCATCGAATCGGCGCGGGAGCGTGAGCGAGGGAGGGTCTTAGTGCCCCTTCAGGGGCAAGCCCGTGCCGCGCTGTGAACGGGAATCAAGCGGCCAGGGGTGTCGAACCAGATGCCTCTTTCTTTCCCAGACGACGTCGAATAGTGCGGGGATTGATTTGAAGCAATTGGGCGGCACGTAGCCTGTTACCACGGGAGTATTGGAGCACCGTTCGGATGACCGTATCGCTAATCTCACGCATAGCGGTGCCAAGGGTGAACGTCAGCGTGAAGGTCGGTTGCATCTCGGACGGTCCGTCTGCCTTGATAGAGGCAACGGGTTTGGGATTGGAAGCGAGTTCCCGAGCCTCAGCAGGGCCACGTGCTCCGGAAAATGTCTTCATAGTGCGCTCCTTTACGGGTATCTATAACAGTACCGGCCCTTTTGTCAGCATTTTTGGTTCCTACGGTTGGCGTGTCCAAGTTGTTGAAAAATAGGAGAAAACTCCTGCCCATACGGGCATTTCGACAGGGACAAATTGAGTTGCTTCGCGCATAATCGTGCGCCTTTTCCCTCAACCTCGGCGCCTTAGCTGACATGGCCGGAGGGCGAATTGGACGTTCCTCAAGCTCTTTCTTGAGTCTTTTCAGGGGATTGTGCAGGGGGGACATAATTGCTATGCTGGTATCTGAGATGCCCGAGGGGCAATCGCGGGGCGGCGAGCTTACTGGTTCGCTGGAGAGGGCAGGAGCAAGGAATGGGCAAGCCTCAGTCAATCGTGGACCGGATTCTGCAATTCTTCAGTTCCTTGAAGTGCGGACTCACCCTTTTGGGGCTGCTGGGCACGGCAGTTATCGCGGGAACCATTATCCTCCAGCGGCCCATGGCGCGGGAAGGGCAGATCGAGCAGATCTACGCCCCGCAGACCATCCGTTTGCTGGACTTCTTGGGCCTTTTCGACGTTTTCCACGCCTGGTGGTTCATCCTTCTGCTGGGACTGCTGGGGGCCAGTATAGCCTTGGCCTCGCTCGAACACTTCCCCCAAGCATGGCGTTATTTTTCACGGCCCCACCGGGTCGCTGACGAATGGTATGTGCGGAATCTGCCTTTCCTGCGGGAGATTCCCCTTGGGTCAGGCCGGCCCCAGGATGCCCTGGGCCGCGCCGCCCAGAGGTTTGCCAGCCTGGGTTATCGCCCCCACCCCGAATCGCTCAAGAAAAGAACGCTCTACGTAGAGAGGCATCGCTGGGCGCGGCTCGCGCCTTACATCGTGCACCTAAGCTTGCTCATCATTTTCACTGGGGCCATCATCGATGGCACCTGGGGCTACCGGGGCTACATCAGTCTCGGTCCCGGCATGCGAACCCAGCAAGTAGAGTCGCTCGCCTCCAATGCCCCGCCGCGCGTACTGCCGTTCACGCTGCGCTGTGATGGGGCGGGGATGGAAAAGTACCCCGACGGCTCGCCCCGCCAGTACTGGACGCGCCTGGCGATTGAAGAGAACGGGCGGGAGGTCCTGCGCAGGCAGATCTTCGTGAACGACCCGCTCACCTACGGGGGCATTCGCTTCTTCCAAGCCAGTTTCGGGTCGAGCGGTGCTCCCACGAAGCTGGTGATGGAGGCTAGTTGGCCGGGCGGGGAACGGAAGCCGCAGACTTTCACGTTGCTGCCCGGTGAGGCAGTGAAGCTGGGAGATCCCGCCGTACAGGTCGAGCTGGGGGATTTCGTTCCCGACTTCGTCCTCCAGGGTGAACAACTGAGTACCCGGTCCAATGACCCGAACAACCCGGCAATCCGGCTCGTCCTTACCCAGGCTGGCGGGAGGCGCTCGTCGGTATGGTTCTTCCCCAAGTTCCCCCAGATGAATTTCCCCAGCGACCTGGGAATCACCTTCCAACTCCGCGACGTGGAAATGGGTTATACGACGGGCCTCCAGGTGGCGAAGCAGCCGGGGAAGGAATTAATCTGGGGTGGCTGCTTGCTGCTGACCGCCGGCCTTATCTTGGCGCTCTACATGGTGCACATCCGCATCTGGGGCGTCGTGGGACACGACGCCAAGGGTCGGCCGATCCTCCTGCTGGGGGGACAGCCCAGCAAGTATCGCGAGAGTTTCGAGGCGCGGTTCAATGGCCTAGCCGACGCCGTGGAGCAATCGCTCCGTGCGCCCGCCGGCGCCGTCCCAGAACTCGAACACATCTCGGTCTGAAAGATAACCTGGGGCGGCGGTCTCTGACCGTCCCCGAAATCGTAAAGCCAGTTTGGCAAGAAGGAGAAAGAGGGGAATCTGTTATGGCGAAAGTCGCCAGTAATCACGCGGACGAAGGCCGGCCGGTCCAGTCCCAGGCAGAGGCCGGATCCTCCAGCACCGCATCCTGGATTCTGCTGGCCGTGGGCGTCGCCGTGGCTACCGTCCTGGCGATCTCGCTTCCGCGGTTGATAGGAGCGGCCGGCTGGGAAACCGGTGAGAAGTTCCTCTACATCGCGCTGGTGGGCTATCTGGGTGCCTCGGCACTCTACGTGGCGTCGCTCGCGATCCAGGAAACTCGACTGGTGGCTGGGGCCGGAGCCCTGACCCGCGGCGCATTTCTTCTGCACACGGCTGCTATCGCGGTTCGTTGGGTGGCCGCCGGGCATGCTCCGCTTTCCAACATCTATGAAATGGTCTTGATGTTTTCCTGGGGCGTGGTGCTGTTCCAGCTTCTCGGCGAATGGCGGCTGGGGCTGAGGTATTTCGCCGCGGTCACCATCCCCGTCGCGGCACTGGCCTTGATTCTGATGCAGGTTCTTCCGGGTGAGATTCGTCCGCTCGTCCCGGCTCTGCAAAGCACTTGGCTGCAAATCCACGTTACCCTGGCGGTCCTGAGCTACGCGGGCTTTACGCTTTCCTTTGCCGCGGCGCTTCTCTATTTCGTCAAGGATGGTACTAGTCCGCGCGCCTTTCTCAACTGGACGACGGGCTTGGTGACTGGCATCTACGCCGTCGTCGTGCTTACCTCGGTCGATCGGGGCCTGAACTTGCTCGTGCCGGCCTGGGACGTGGTGGAAGGCGAGAAGATCATGCTCGGGCCGAAACAGGCCCTGATGGTAGCTATGCCCGGGTTAGGCTGGCCGTTTGTCATCGTTCTGGTGCTGGCCGCAGGCACGCTGGCCTTGAACCTTATCGACATCTTCTCCGCCCAGTCCGGGGCTGCGGCCCTCTGGGCACGGCGATTCTTCCTGGCCGCGCTCGTCGGGCAGGTAGCCGCGCTGACTTTACTCGCCGTGCGAATCGAGTCCGGACCCTATTTCGCGCCGCAGGTCAACCAAAGCGTTCCGGTCCGGTTTGCCTCCAGCCCGTTCTTGCTGGCCGGCGTGGTGAGCGCGCTCTTCATTTCCCTGGCTTGGGAAGTTCTGCGCTGGAAACACGAAGCGATCGTTGAGTACCTGCCGCATCGGGACACGCTTGATGCCCTCATCTACAGGACCGTTGCCGTTTCCTTCCCTCTGCTGACGCTGATGATTATTGCTGGAGCCTACTGGGCGAATCGCACCTGGGGTTCGTATTGGAGCTGGGATCCCAAGGAAGATTGGGCCCTGATTACCTGGTTGACCTACGCCGCCTATCTGCATATGCGGCTAACGCGCGGTTGGCGCGGACGGCGCGCCGCGACCATGGCCATCATCGGCTTTGCCATCGTCTTGTTTACCTTCTTCGGTGTGACTTACCTTCTTCCCGGCTTGCACGCGTACGCTTAGCACACACTCATCGTAGGATTGCGCGAGGGGCACGGCGCGCCGTGCCCCAGCGTTTCTTGGGGTGCCCCGAGAGTGAGGCCAGCGAAGTGCCGCGGGCTGAATATGAATAGCCGGGTGGCTCTGGCTGCCGAAGATTCCCTCCGAGAAGCAGGATTTGCCGCGGAAAGGTTTCGGGCATTCTGGCCATGGGTCGAACTGTATGCTACAATTAGCTCTTAAAAGTCCCGTCGAAAGAAAGCAGCCGAGCATTGGACTGGACCCGGTTAAAACGCTTTTTCCGGTTTCCCCCCACCTTCGCGCAGAATTTGGTGGTGCTCGCGATTTCCCTTATAGGAATCGTCATATTCATTGTCTACGAATTTTTCCACGAAGGGCTGACGTTGCGTACAGGGCTGGCGATAGCCTTACTCGCGGCGCTTTCGGCGGCTACAGGGATGCTGATCTATCAGGAGCGGAAATCGTGGACCTTGCTGCGCGACCTCCGTGGGGCCCTCGCCAAGATTGCTCCTGCTTACGCCAAACTCACGGCGGGACAGCATCCCGGGAGCAGCACAGAGCGACTCGAGAGGGAAGTCCGCACCCTCACAGAGCACTGGGCCGAGTTCTGCCAACACTGCCAGCGGCTCCACGACGCGGAGATGCTCCAGGCGGAGCATCTGGCCACCCTGGGCGAGCTGGCCGCCGGCGTCGCGCACGAAATCCGCAACCCGTTGGCGGGCATTGCGGGCGCCATTGAAATCATTACCAAGGAGTTTCCCAAGGATCATCCGGACCGGGAAGTGCTGGAGGACTTGCGGCAGGAAGTGCGGCGCATCGAGAAGACCCTGAACGATCTGCTGGTGTACGCGCGTCCCAAGCCGCCGCAGTTTGGCCGGGCAGACCTCAAGGAGACTGTCGCGCGCACCCTCCAGCTTGCGCGCCAACAGACCGGGGACAAGAGAGTTGACTTTTCCATTCAGATTCCCTCGACCCTCCCCGCCTTCCTGGCGGACTCGGAACAGCTCCACCAGGTCCTGCTGAACCTGGTTCTAAACGGGATTCAGGCGATCGAATCTGAGGGCAGGATCGTCATCGAGGCGGCAGCTTGCGACGCGGCCGGGCCAGGCAATTCCGGCTATCTAGAGATTTCGGTGAGCGATAATGGCCCGGGCATTCCTCCTGAGCACCTGGAACGGATCTTCCGTCCCTTCTACACTACCAAGCGCGGGGGGACCGGTCTGGGGCTCTCCCTGTGCCGGCGCATTATCGTTGCCCATGGGGGGGCATTGAACGTGGAAAGCCAAATGAAACGAGGCAGTCGCTTCACCATTCGCCTTCCCTTGCGCGAGACCTTGGAAGAAACCAGAGAACTCCATGTCAAATGAGAAAGTCCTGATTGTTGACGACGAGAAGCTCATCCGCTGGTCAGTGCGCCGGCAGCTTGAAGAATGGGGCTATACGGCGCTGGAGGCGGAAAGCGGTACGGGTGGACTGGCCCAGATACGCGCCGAAGCCCCTGACCTGATCGTGCTGGACGTGCGCCTGCCTGACCTGAGCGGCATTGAGGTCCTGCGCGAAATCAAGCAGAACTACCTTTCGATTCCGGTGATCATGATTACGGCCGACCCCCAGCTCGATGACATCAAGACGGCCATCAAGCTGGGCGCGCTCGATTTCGTTAAGAAGCCGCTCGACTTTGATGAATTCCAGGTCACCATCGCCAACGCCATTGATCGCCTGCAACTCCGCTCCGAGCGCGACAGCCTGCGCGAGGAGGTCAAGCGGCGCTCCGGCTACCACGAGGTGGTCGGCAGGTCCCCGCGCATGGTGGAGCTGATGAACTTCGTCCGCAAGGTGGCCGCGAGTGAAGCCTCCACTGTTCTTATCCAGGGCGAAAGCGGCACCGGCAAGGATCTGATTGCCAAAGCCATTCACTACGACAGCACCCGCGCCGAGCAGCCCTTTGTGGCCATCAACTGCTCCGCTATTCCCGAGACCTTGATGGAAGCGGAACTTTTCGGCCACGAGCGCGGCGCTTTTACGGACGCCAAGGCGCAGAAGAAGGGCCTCTTCGAAATCGCCGACGGCGGTACCCTCTTCCTGGACGAAATCGGCGAGATGTCTACCTATCTCCAGGCCAAGCTTCTGCGGGTGTTGGAAGACCAGATCATCCGGCGGATTGGCGGGGTGAAGGACATCGGCGTGGACGTGCGCGTCATCGCCGCTTCCAACCGCGATTTGGAACAGGGCGTACGCGAGGCCACGTTTCGCCAGGATTTGTTTTACCGGCTCAGCATCATCCCCATCTTCATTCCTCCCTTGCGACACCGGAGGGAAGACGTCCTGCCCCTGGTGGACTTCTTCGTTGAGCGCTACAACTTCCGCTTTCGCAAGAGCCTCAAGGGGATCACTCCGGAAGCGCGAGATCTCCTGGTGCGCTACGACTGGCCAGGCAACGTGCGCGAGCTGAAAAACGCCATCGAGCGCGCCATGATTTTGGAGGAGTCAGATTACATCCGTCCCACGTACCTCCCCATTCAGGTCACCGGTCAGGCGCCGGGTTACGAAAGCACCTTGCCGGTGACGACCCCAGACAGTCCGGAAATTGCTCCGCTGAGCGCGTCCGGCCCCACGTTGGCCTCCTGGCGGCCCTTGCCCTCCGGCCGGATGATTCCCGTGCTGGAGTTGCCCCGAGAAGGGACTTCGCTCGAAGAAGTGGAACGCGAACTGGTTGGCTTAGCACTCAGGCAAACGGGTGGCAACCAGACCCACGCCGCGAAACTCCTCGATATCTCCCGCGACGCCCTCCGCTACAAGATGAAGAAATTCGGCTTCGACTCCGAGTCTGATACCTGAGGATAAGCCTCCTATTGTCTTCGCTGTCCCGCTTGAGACAGGGCAGGACCTCTACGGATTTTCGCCGGGGTTCCTCCACCGTGGGCTGCTCTACTTCTGGTATTTCAAAACCGAATGGACTTCGTAGCGGGTGAGTTTCTCGCGGCCTTTCAGAAACTCCAGTTCGATGAGGAAACCGATGCCTGCGACGCGCCCGCCGAGCGATTCCACCAGCTGCGCCACCGCGGCGGCGGTGCCGCCCGTGGCCAGCAGGTCGTCGATAATCAACACTTCCCGCCCGGGGGTGATGGCATCGCGATGCATTTCGAGCGCGTCCTGGCCGTACTCCAGGTTGTAGGTGGCGCGCGCGGTTGCGGCGGGAAGCTTCTTGGGCTTGCGCACGGGCACGAAGCCCGCGTTCAGCCGATAGGCGACCATGGGGGCAAAGATGAAGCCCCGCGCCTCGATGCCTACCACACGGTCGATCTTGCGGCCGGCATAGTGGTCGGCCAGGACGTCCACGGCCTGGCGCAGCCCGACGGGGTCTTTCAGCAAGGTCGTGATGTCGTAAAAAAGAATACCCGGCTTGGGAAAATCGGGCACTTCGCGGATCAGCTTTTTCAGGTCTTCCACGCATCCTCCAGACTATCGGCTCATCGGGCCATCGGTTCATCGAATCATCGGGCCACCGGTTCATCGAATCATCGAAGAACGACTTGCCGGTTGCGATGATCCGATGGACCGATGAGCCGATGGCTCGATATACTCTCACCACATTCCTTCGATCACGAACCTGTTGTACCGATTGTTCACCGGCGCCTCAGACTCCTCGATGGCGGTCACGCGGGCGCTGCGAGGGCCCTCGGCCAGATGGTGCTTGAATTCTTCTAGCGAAGCCTCATCTCCGATGGCGTAGACTTCCACGTTGTCGTCCCAGAGGTTCTTCACGTAGCCGCAGATGCCGAGTTGGTTGGCCACGCGCTCGGCAAAAAAGCGGTAGCCGACCCCTTGGACTCTCCCGGTGATAGTGTACTTCTTCGCGACCTTCACGCTCTCTTGGTAGCGCGGAGTTGTTCTTTAACTCCGCGGCTTTTTCCCTTCCACCGCGCACAGGATTATAGCGGAGCGCGGCGGCCGCGAACAACTTCTGGCAGAGGCGTGTTTCGCGTCGATTTCGTAGCGGCGGGCTTGAGCCCGGCACCTGGCCCGCTCCATGTGCCGCAGGGGAGGGTCAGCGTCGGCACCATCCGCTGGCCCGGCTCAAATCCGTCGAGGTCCGCCCAGCACGCGCGCTGGCAGCAAGATGATGGCTCGCAAAAGTTCGAGGACTCCACCCACTGCGATACCGATGATCCGGAACGGCAGCAGGAGGATCCATACTATGGGGTAAAGCACGAGCGCCAATAATGCCAGCGGCCAGCAAAGCACCAGCAGGATGCACCAGAGCAGGAATTTGACCATCATCGCCTCAACGTTTTCCTCTACCTCGTAATACGCAGCGGGCGCGGGCGAGTTCCGTAGCATGAGCATCCTGCCCATGCGCACGGCCAAGATGGCCGTGCTACGTATCGACTCGCAAGCTGGCGCGAATCTGGGCGAGTCGCGCGGGGTAGTCGGTAATGATACCGTCCACGCCGTCGGCTAGCTTGCGCCGCATCCAGCGTGGTTGATTCACCGTCCACACGACCACTGGCAGCCCCACCTTATGCGCGCGGCGGATGAAGCGGCGCGAGGCGAAAGCCCAGTGAGGCACTACCATCCGCGCGCCTACCAGCTTGGCACGACGCAATGCCAAAAGCGGGCGCTTGAAGCTGACACCCAGCGGCAGGGTGGCATCGAGCTCGTGCAGGCGCCGCAGCGCGGCGCGGTCGAAGGAAATCACCGTGACTTGGCAGGCCGTCCCGGCAGACCGGATGGCTTGCAGAATCTTAGTCCCAATCTCCGGTGAGACGTCTCCGCCCTCCTTGATCTCGACGAGCGCCTTGCAGCCTCGGCGGCCTACCCACCACAAGACCTCTGCCAACAACGGAATTCGCTGCCGAACAAAACAGCCGCGAGCCTTTCCCGGATACCTTTCGTTGAACCAGGAGCCGGCATCGAGCCGCTTGAGTGCGGCGACGGAATGCTCGTCCACCCAACCGCTTCCCGACGTCGTGCGCTCCAGCCGCGCGTCATGGATGACCACAGGCACGCCATCGGCGGAAAGGTGAACGTCGAATTCGATTCCGTCCGCGCCCTGCGCCAGTGCCAACTCGAAGGCGGCCATGGTGTTTTCAGGCGCATCGCCGGCCGCTCCGCGATGCCCGAAGATCAAAGTGCCACTGAAGCCGGCGGATTGCCGGCCAGCCGCCGCATCAGGTTGGAGCAACATTTCCAGCATGACAGTTCAACAAACGGGGCGGAGGGCTGTGGGCTAGGTGCCGGAAACGAACGCCGAACGCCGAATCCCGAACCCCGAACCCCTAACCCCTAACCCCGAATCCCTAACCCCTAATCCCGAGCTCCGGCGCAGCGTGCGAAGCTGTCAAGAGCCGCCTGCCGCTGCTCGACATTCCAACCGAACCGGGATGCAAAGATTTCCGCCACGGCCGGCGCGGCTGCGCGCAGGGTGCACGCGGCCCAGTTCAGCCCGGAGCGGCGCAACAGAAAATCCTCCAAGGTCACAGCCATCTCGTGGCGAATGGCAAATTCCACTTCGGCGGTGAGCAACGCGGGCGTGCCCGGGAGAAGTGTGGCGAGATCCTTCGCTGTGCGGAGTGGCTCGAGCACCAGTGGCCAGCGACTGCCATAAGTTCGCACGATGCGCTCCGCCGTTGCTGGCGGCAGGTGAAACTCCTCGGCGGCCCGCCGGGAAGCCGATTTCACGAAGGCCTCGAATGGCCCTGTATGTCCGCCGGGCAGCGGAACGTGCCGTGACGGGTGGCGGCCGAGAGGATCTGGCGGGGTCGCCTCCAGGCTGGCCACAACCTGCTCCACCAGTTTCTCGCCCAAGGCACGCGCGGTGGTGAGCTTGCCCCCGCAGATGGAGATGAGGTTCTTGGCCCACGAGTCCTCGTGAAACCTGTATTCGCGCGTGGTCGCTGAAGGGCTTCGTCCGGGCTCGTAAACCAGCGCTCTTAACCCGGTGAAACTCCCCAGCACCTGGCTAGCCTGGACTGGCTGGCGAAGCACGCGGTTTGCTGCGCCAAGCAAGTACTCAGCGTCGGCCGCGTCCGGCTGCACGCTCGCCGGGTCGCCGTCAAAGTCGGTGTCCGTTGTGCCCAGCAGGGAGTAGTCATGCCAGGGCAGCATCAGGAAGACGCGCTTGTCCGCAAGGATGGCAGCGAACAGCGCGTGCCCCTCGGTGACGGGAGGAAGAATCACGTGCGTCCCCTTGGTCAGGCGGACGGTCTTCGAGCCGTCGAAGCCCGGTACCAACGCGCGCACGTGGTCCACCCAGGGGCCTGCGGCGTTCACCCAAAAGCGTGACGAGATCTCGTAGCGCCGGCCGGTCAGGCAGTCTTCTGCCTCCGCCGCGACTACGGTGCCGCCATGGCTGCTGGAGTCCCGTGAGAGCGCCAGGGCGCGGATCGCCGTGTAGTTCGCAACCACTGCGCCGTGCTCGGCGGCATCGAGAACGTTCTCCAAGGTTAGCCGGGCGTCATCGGTCTCCGAGTCGTGATAGATCGCCGCAGCGCGCAGACCTTCGGACCGCAGGGCAGGTACCCGGCGCAGGGCCTCTTGCGGAGTGAGCATCCGGTGGCGATCCGCGCGGCCTAGGTTGCCCATCAGGTCATACACCGTCAGCCCCAGCCGGATCTTGAGGGGATAGTAAGGGTCGCCGTGATAAATCGGCAGCAGGAAGGGCAAGGGACGCGCCAGGTGAGGGGCCAGGTTGAGCAGCAAGCGCCGTTCGCGGCGCGATTCGTGCACCAGCTGGAAATCGAATTGCTCCAGGTAGCGCAGGCCGCCGTGGATCAGCTTGGAGGAGCGGCTGGAAGTGCCGCTGGCAAAATCCTGCGCCTCGACCAGGGCTACCTTCAGACCGCGCAGGGCCGCCTCGCGCGCCGTCGCCGCGCCATTGATGCCCCCGCCAATCACCACGAGGTCGAAGGTTGTTCTCAGGAGCGCGTTCAGATCCCGTTCCATGCTCGTTTAGGCACATGGCAGCCACAGCGAATTCCCGCATGGTGTCGATGTGCCCTGGAGGCAAATCCTGTCACAGACAGGTTAGCACAGATTTCTGCGGGCGCCGGGCATGCGCCCGTTGCTAGAGCTGGCGGGTGAATTCGCAATTGAAGGGGTTGCAGACCCCGCGCTGTCACGCGGCGGTCACTTTGATGAGGGCGATGGCGTCAGCGCGCACCGCCTCGCCGCGGCCGACAGCGTCCACGTCTTCGCCGGTCTTGGCCTTGACGCTCACCTGCGCGGGGCGGATGCCTAAGGCAGCGGCGAGACGCTTCTGCATGCGAGGCATGTGAGGCGCGAGCTTGGGGCGCTCCAGCCCCACCGTGGCGTCCACGTTGACAACGGCGTAGCCGGCCTGGTCAAGCAATCTGCGGACGTGACGGAGGAAGAGAACGCTAGAGGCGTTGCGCCACTTGGGGGAAGTGTCCGGGAAATGGCGGCCGATATCGCCCAGGGCGGCGGCGCCCAGCAGCGCGTCGCAAATGGCGTGGATGAGGGCGTCGCCGTCCGAATGGCCTACGGGGCCCTTCTCGAAGGGAATTCTCACGCCACCCAGAATCAGTTTTCGTCCTGAGGCGAGGCGGTGCACATCGTTGCCGATGCCAACGCGATAAAAAGGGTAAAGTGAAAAGTGTGAAGGATGAAGTGAACGGCTTACGACCGCTGCCTTCTGTTTGTCGGTTTTATCCTTCATACTTCACACTTGCTTTTTTTCTCGTTCTTGCGCGATGTAGAGGCGCGCCAGGGGCAGGTCCGAAGGCTTCGTGATTTTGATGTTCCGGTCCGAGCCCATGAGCACGGTCACCGGATAGCCCAGTCGCTCGACCAAGCTCGATTCATCCGTGCCCGCAAACTCATCCGCGGCGGCGCGCGCAAAGGCTTCCTGGATGATGGCATAGCGGAAAGCCTGGGGTGTCTGGGCCAATACGATACGTTCGCGAGGGATGGTTCCCAGGATGCTCTGGCGCTCCACTTGCTTCACCGTATCGACGCTGGGAATGCCCAGGATGGCGGCGCCGTCCTTGCGCGCTGCCTCGACCACGCGCTGAATCAGAGCCAGTTCAATAAAGGGACGGACGGCGTCGTGAACCACCACCACTTCCGTGGAAGGCGGCGCCTCGGCCAGGGCCCGCGCCACGGTCTCCTGGCGTGTCGCTCCCCCGCAGACCAGGCGGACGGGCTTTGCCAGATGCTCGCGCTCGACGTCGGTCTGCGCCCGCTCCATATCCTCGGGGCGCAGGGCCAGGAAGATGTCGTCAATCGCGTCGGAGGCGGCAAACTTGCGGAGTGTGTGCACAAAAATCAGCACCCCTTCGAGCGACAGAAACTGCTTGGGGATTCCGCCGCCCATGCGCACGCCGGTCCCCGCTGCCGGAATGATGGCCAGAACGCTCATAAGAACAGTTGCCAGTTACCGGTTGTCAGTCAGCAACGGCAAGCGACAACTGACAACCTACGCAAAACAGGACAGGCGCCGGCCTGGGGCTTGCCCCTACTGGTGCATGGCCTCGGGTCGCTGCCGGTCGTCGTACTTGCCAAAGATCATCTTGCCAGCCATGGTTTGCAGGACGCTGGTCACGGAAACATCGATGGTCTTGGAGATCATTTTCTTGGCGTTGTCCACCACGACCATGGTCCCATCGTCCAGGTAAGCGACCCCCTGGTTATACTCCTTGCCCTCCTTGAGGATGAACACGCGCATCGTCTCGCCTGGCAGGACCACCGGTTTCAAGGCGTTGGCAAGTTCGTTGATATTCAGCACCGGGAGTCCCTGCAACTGGGCGATCTTGTTCAGGTTGAAATCGTTGGTCACGATTTTAGCTTCATACTGCTTGGCCAGTTCGATCAATTTCATGTCCACTTCGCGGACGTTGGGGAAATCGTCTTCGACAATCAGCACATGGATGGTCGCCATCTTCTGCATGCGTTGCAGGATATCGAGGCCCCGCCGTCCGCGGTTGCGCTTCTGCGAATCGGAGGAATCCGCGATGAGCTGCAGTTCGCGGAGCACGAACTGGGGAATGATGAGCATGCCGTCGATAAAGCCAGTCTCGGCCACGTCGGCGATCCGGCCGTCGATGATGACGCTGGTATCCAGGATCTTGTAATTCTTCTTGGGCTGGCGTTCGGCGGCGAACAGGCCGCCCAGCGCCGTGAGGTTGAGTAGCTCTCCCTTGTTGGCTCCCAGAACCAATCCCACGTAAGCCATTAGCAGCAGCAGGGTGACCTGGAGGAAGGAGGCCGTATCCTTCCCGATATCCGTCAGGTTCAACAAGTGGCCCATCATAAGGGCGCCCAAAGTGCCCAGAAGTGACCCGACGGCAGCCCCGATCAGGCGTTTGAGACTTGCCTTCTCCAGGCGCATTTCGAAGATGACGAAAAAAACGCCCAGTGCTCCTCCCAACAGGGCGGAGGCCCGCAAAGGCAGTGCGAACGGCTGCAAACGGTAGGAAGCAGCAATAAGGACAAGAACGAAAACTGCGCGCACGAACCATATTTCCCAGGGCATCCGCGCTCACCTCCTCTCCCGAGGCTTATCCGACTTATTAAGATATCCCCCCGCCTCTGATGGGGCATATAACACCGTTGAGTATAGCATTCTGGCTTTTAACGTCAAAATCGGCGGCCAAGGGCGCGGGCACAAGCGATTTTCCCCCCGGGGTCGAGCAGACCGTGTCCTTACTTGCTGGGGCGCGCCTTGAGGACAATGGGTGTGCCCAGGAAGCCGAACCGCTCCCGAATGCGGTTCTCCAGGAAGCGCTGGAAAGAGAAGTGGAACTTGCCGGGCTGGTTAGTGAAAGCTACAAATACGGGCGGGGCTACTCCCGCCTGAGTCAGATAGTAGAGGCGCAGCGGCCTGCCCGCCGGGCTGGGTGCGCGCGCCAAATCAACTTCGGCGAGGAAGCGGTTCATTTCCGCGGTGCTCACCCGGAGGCGGCGGGCCGCCGCCACCTCAGCAATCGTGCGCATCAGGTGTTCCAGGTGCTGCCCGGTGAGCGCCGAGACGAAGACCAAGGGGGCATAGGCCAGGTACTTCATGCGCCGGCGAACCGTTTGCGTGTACTCCTGGGTGGTCGTGGCGGTCTTCGCGATGGCGTCCCATTTATTGACCACGATCACGACGGAACGGCCGCTTTCGTGGGCGTAACCCCCGATGTGCGTATCGAGTGCGGTCACGCCTTCCTTGGCATCGAGGAGGAGGAGCGCGACGTCAGCGCGTTCCAGATGCCTTCGCGCTTGCAGGACGCTCAACTTTTCCGCCAGCAAATGGGTTTTGCCTTTGCGGCGAATGCCGGCGGTGTCGATGAGGCGATAGCGATGGCCGTCGTGCTCGAATTCCGCATCCACCGCGTCGCGGGTTGTCCCGGGCAGAGGCGTGACGATCGACCGCTCCTCATTGAGCAGGTGGTTCAGCAGCGTGGATTTGCCCACATTGGGCCGGCCGATGATGGCGACGTTGACTACCTGTTCGGCCGGCACCGAGGTGGTGTCACCCGCCGGGAAGTCCGCCGTTACATGGTCAAGCAGGTCGTCCACTCCCAGCCCGTGCTCGGCGGAAAGCGGAAAGAGGTCGCGAACGCCCAGGCGGTGAAATTCCGCCGCCAGGGGCGAGTGTTGAGTCGTGTCAATCTTGTTTACGGCTAATGAGAGCCGCTTGCCCGTGCGCCGTAACAGCTTCGCCAATTCCTCATCCAGCGGAACAACGCCTTGCTGGGCGCTCACGACTAAGACCAGATGCGCAGCTTCCTCAATCGCCACACGGGCCTGGCGGAAGATCTCCGAGGCAATCAGATCTTGCTCGGCGGGAATCATGCCGCCGGTATCGACAACTTCGAACCGCTTGCCCAACCACTCGGCGGGGGCGTAGAGCCGGTCGCGGGTCATGCCGGGCTCATTTCCTACCAGTGCCCGGCGCCGCCCGCACAGGCGGTTAAACAACGTGGATTTGCCCACGTTGGGTCGGCCGAGAATGACGACGCGGGGAAGGTTCATCAGAGAAAGTCAAGAGTCGAAAGTTGAAAGTCGAAAGTCAACAGTTGACAGCCAACAGGCAATGGGACGCGAGAGATTCGAAATCAATCCAAAATCTAAAATCTAAAATCCAAAATCAATTCCCTCGGGAGAGCAAGGCCGAAGTCATTTGCGGAGATGAGGCCGCGTCACCTCTGTGCTATTCTTTCAAGCTTGGGGGCGTCACGGCGGAACGCTCCGGTGAGACCCGTGAGTACGTTAGACTCCCCGGCGAGGACGTGTCAAGCCGATGCGATACTATCCCGTTTTCCTGAACCTGCACGGACGGCCCTGTGTGGTGGTGGGCGGTGGCGAAGTGGCCGAGCGGAAAGTACGCGCTTTGCTGCGCGCCGCGGCCCGGGTGCGCATCGTCAGCCCGCAGTTGACGGCCCGTCTGGCGCGGCTTGCGGCACAGAAGAAGATTAGCGTCACGCGGCGGCGTTACCGGCAGGGAGACCTCAAGCGGGCCTTTGTGGTGTTTGCCGCGACGGACGATCCGGCCACGCAGCGGGCGGTGCGGGAGCATGCCCAAGCTGTGGGCGCCCTGGTCAACGTGGCCGACGACCGCCAACGGTCAACGTTTCTTGTGCCGGCATCTTTTGCGCGGGGCGACCTGCAGGTAGCAATCTCGACCTCGGGCGCGAGTCCGGCCTTGGCGCGGCGCCTGCGGCAACAGCTTCAGGCCAGGCTGGGACGAGAATACCAGAGACACCTGAGGTTGCTGCGGGAGGCGCGCAAGAAAGTACTGAAATCCGTGCCCGATCAGAAAGAGCGCGCGCGGCTCTTCTGGAAGCTCGCCGCGAACTCAGGTGAAATCAAAAGGCAAAAATCAAAAAGCAAGAACAGGGAGTCAGGAGCCAGGAGGCAGAAGTCAGACAGGGTCTTAGGGGTGAATCCTCATGGCTCCTAAATCCAAAATCCAAAATCTAAAATCACGCTAATGCCTACGGCAAGCAAAAAGTCGGCTGAGAAGCCGCCGCTCGAGCGCATTTTCGGCCCGCACGGCTGGCTGGCGCGCAATCATCCCAATTACGAGTACCGGCGCGGACAACTGGAAATGGCCGAGGCGGTCGAGGCGACACTCGAGAACCGTCAGCACCTCATCGTGGAGGCGGGCACCGGCACGGGAAAGACGCTGGCCTACCTGGTCCCCATCATCCGTTGCGGTCGGCGAGTGGTTATTTCGACGGGAACCAAGAACCTCCAGGAGCAGGTTTTTTTCAAAGATATCCCTTTCCTCAGGCAACTGTTTTCTGAAATTCGCGCCACCCTGATGAAGGGTCGGCAGAACTATCTCTGCCGGCAGAGGCTCTACGACCTCGAGAAGCAGCCGGTGCTCAACGGCCTGGAGGAGGTGGAGCGATACGCGCAGATTCGCGAATGGGAGAAACGGACGCAAACCGGCGATCGGGCGGAGCTGGAGAGCCTGCCCGACACGAGCGAGTTGTGGGCGCGTATCGACGCCCGGAGTGAGACCTGCACAGGACAGAAGTGCGCGCAATTCCAGCGTTGTTTCATCACCTGGATGCACCAGCGCGCCGCCGAATCCGACATCATCATTGTGAACCACCACCTCTTCTTCGCCGATCTGGCCCTGCGGCAGATGGATTTCACGAGCCTGTTGCCGGATTATGCTGCCATCGTTTTCGACGAGGCGCACGAGATCGAAGACGTCGCCACCCAGTATTTCGGCCTTCAGGTCTCCAACTATCGCGTCGAAGATCTGGCGCGCGACACGGAAGCGACGTTGCGTCTGAAGGGCCTAAGGAGCGCGGAGGTGCTGGCGGCCGTGGGCGGACTCCGGCGGCGCGCTGACCTGTTCTTCGAACTTTTCCCTTCCACCGAGGGACGCACGGTCTTTGACAATCGCGAAAGTTTCCTGGAGGTCCATCGCGGGACCTACTCCGCGCTCCTCAATGCTTTCGTGCACGTGGAGACGGAGCTCAGCCGGCTGAAAGATCGTCCGGAGGAAATCAACAACCTGGCGCAACGGGCGGAGGAACTGCGGAAGGCTTTTGAGGTGGTTCTCGAAAGCCGGGAGCGGAACTTCGTTTACTGGTGGGAGCGGCGGGGGCGCGGCGTCTTTCTGGAGGCCTCGCCCATTGACGTCTCCGCCCTTCTGCGTGAGCGCCTGTTCGAGCGCGTGGAGGCCGTGGTACTGACCTCCGCCACACTGGCCGTGGGTGGGACGTTTGACTTTATGAAGCGGCGACTGGGCGTCCAGAACGCCAAAGAGAGAATCCTCGACTCGCATTTCGATTTTGGCCGGCAGGCGCTGCTCTACACGCCGGTGCACCTGCCCGACCCGCGCGAGCCGGATTTCGCTCGGCAAGCAGCCGAAGAGGTGGTGCAAATCCTCAAGGCCACGCGGGGACGTGCCTTTGTGCTGTTCACCTCGTACCAGCAGATGCGGGAGGTCCATGAACGCGTTCGGCGTCGCCTGCGTTATCCGATGCTGCTGCAAGGCACGGCACCCCGCACGGCGCTGCTGGAGCGGTTCCGCTCCACGCCCCACGCCGTGCTCTTTGCCACCAGCTCGTTTTGGCAAGGCGTGGATGTGCAGGGCCAGCAACTGAGTGCCGTGATTATTGACCGGCTTCCTTTTGCTGTCCCCACGGACCCCGTGGTGGCGGCCCGGATCCGGATGATTAATGAGGACGGGGGCAACGCCTTCACAGAGTACCAGACTCCAGAGGCCGTGATCGCGCTCAAGCAGGGGTTTGGCCGCCTCATCCGCAGCGAAGACGACCGCGGCGTGCTGGCCATTCTTGACCATCGCATGGTCCGCAAGCCTTATGGCCGGGTGTTCTTTGAGAGCTTGCCCGGCTACCGACGAACCGACCGGCTGGAAGAGGTCAAGGCTTTCATGCGAGAATTGTGAGTCAGCAGTCAGTGGTCAGTGGTCAGTCAGACCAAGGAAAGGCTCGTTGCGTTCGGCTGGGTGTGGGGGACCGAAAAGTGAGCACTGAAAACTGACAACGGAGAACTGACAAAGGACGCCCAATGTTCGAGATTTCAGTTGATTACTCGTTTGCCGCGGGTCACGCCTTGCGCGGCTACAAAGGAAAGTGTGAGCACGTCCATGGGCACAACTACAAAATCTGTGTCACCGTGGCCGGGGAACAACTTAATGCCCTCGGGCTGCTGATGGATTTCGTTGATTTGCGCGCAGCCCTCAAGGCCTTGGCCGAGCGCCTGGACCATCGCTTCCTGAATGATCTGCCACCCTTTGACCAACTGAACCCCTCGGCTGAGAACTTGGCCAAATACTTCTGGGAAGGCTTGGAGCCTGAAGTCCGGAAGCAGGGCCTGCACGTTCAATCCGTGACCGTTTGGGAAACAGATACGACCTCGGCGACTTACCGCCCCTCCCCCCAACGTTAGAAACCCGCATTCTCTCAGCGACTTGAGCTCGCGTCTCTTGGGTGCCGATTCGGGCGGAGGAGATCAAGGGAGTAGGTGTAAGAGAAAGGGCATCCCTCCCCTGACCACAACTGAACCCGCGGCAAGCAAAATCGACTGCCTACCAGGTCCAGAAGGCTACGGAGGGATGGACGGCGGCGTGGTGCTGCTGGGCGCAGACGCCCTCCTTGCAGTAGTAGACGTCCTCGCACCACCGGCACCGGGTCAGGCGATCCTTGTCGCGGACGCAGCCGCAGACCGTGCAGGCTTCCAGGAGGTCAGCGACAACGTGCCGCGAATGAGCCCGCCAGTTCTCCAGCACCTCTCCCTCTTCCCGGATTCTTGTCAGATCGTCCTTGCCGAGCATGTTCCGCTCCCGCTACAGGGGTAGATGCAACCTGAAGGCCCAGGGGCTACCTCGCTGCTGGAGGATTATCCTGAATCTTGCAACCCCCTTTGTTGTCAGCGAGAAGGAGCTACTTTCCTGCGCTGACTTTCGGGCATTTGGACGCCGGACACAACGTCGCTTGTGCTGATTTCTCCCGAAAAGTGTCACATTTTTGTATCAGTCTCGCCGGGATGGGACAGGCCGTCCCGGGCGTGCGCTCCGCGAATCGGATAGAATGAGGCTGAGCTACTGGAAGGGAGGAAGGCCGAAGTGCTCGTCACGGAGATCTTCAAATCGATCCAGGGCGAGTCCACATTCGCGGGGCTGCCCTGCGTATTCATCCGCCTGACGGGCTGCAATCTCCGCTGCCACTGGTGTGACACGGCTTATGCATTTCAGGGCGGGCAGACGATGTCGGCGGAGGAGATTCTCGCGCGCGTCCGGCAGTTGGGATGCTCGCTGGTGGAAATCACGGGAGGGGAGCCGCTTCTCCAGGCGGAGGTCCCGGCACTGGCCGAGCAGCTTCTTGCCGAGCGTCATCGGGTTCTTGTGGAGACCAGCGGGGAACGCTTTGTGGGTGAGCTGCCGCGAGCCGTGGTGAAGATTGTGGATGTGAAATGTCCGGGGAGCGGAGAAAGCGGAAAGTTCCGCCTCGAGAACCTCGAGGCACTCGAACGCAAGGATCAGCTTAAATTCGTGATCTTGGACGAAAACGATTATCGCTACGCACGAGAATTTCTTGCGAGGCACAACGTGCGCGGCCGCGTGGACGAAGTTATCTTCGCTCCGGTCTTCGGCCAACTTCCGCCGCGCACGCTGGCCGAATGGATCCTGCACGACGGCCTGGAAGTGCGCCTGGGGCTCCAGCTCCATAAGTTCATTTGGGAGCCGGAGAGGCGAGGAGTGTGAGGGGAAGGAGTCAGGAGTCAGAAGTCAGAAGTCAGAAGGCAGAAGGCAGAGACCGCTCAGTGGGGCATGTTTGCCAGCTTGCTGGCTCGTGATAGCTGAGAGCTGAACACTGGGAACTGACCAGCGATGAACAGCTAATGACCACGAACAACGAACCACGAACAACGGACAGGCCCTTGGCGGTCGTTCTCGCCAGCGGGGGCATGGACAGTTGCGTGACCACGGCCATTGCGCATCTGGACTATCGCCTGGCGATGCTGCACGTGGCTTACGGGCAGCGGGCGGAGAAGCGCGAACTTCAGGCGTTCCATGCTTTGG
>Ga0315280_10002355_pt1 | contig 30727 bp, 18 predicted proteins | sample YL17G06_40_MG_FD_203697 | JGI IMG/M metagenome (GOLD analysis project Ga0315280, IMG submission 203697) | Sediment microbial communities from Yellowstone Lake, YNP, Wyoming, USA - YL17G06_40 | ecosystem: Environmental > Aquatic > Freshwater > Lake > Sediment | place: USA: Wyoming | collected... | reverse complement strand
GAGTGCTTCTTCAAGAAGTTCACCACCGGGTCAAGAACAATATGCAGATCATCTCCAGCCTCCTCAACCTTCAAGCAAGTCAAGTGAAAGACAAAGATTTTCTTAAAATGGTCAAAGATAGCCAGAGTCGCATCCGCTCCATCGCCCTTATCCACGAAAAGCTTTACAAGTCCCAAAACTTCTCCAATATTAATTTTTCTGATTACGTCCAAAGCTTAGTTATTCATCTGTTCCAATTTAATCAAATCGACTCAAATTTAATTCAGCTGAAGATGGATCTGGAGGAGGTGTTCCTGGATATTCAAACGGCCATTCCTTGCGGGCTTATTTTGAATGAACTGGTCACGAATTCCATGAAGCATGCCTTTCCTGAAGGAAGGCGTGGTGAAATCACGGTTGGATTGCATCCTTTAGAGGAACACAGTTTCCAGATAGTTGTTAGGGACAACGGGGTGGGAATCCCCAAGAATCAGGATATTGAGCACACAACAACTTTGGGTTTACAGATTGTGACCATGCTCGTGAAGCAGATTGAAGGATCCATGGAGGTTCAAAGAGAGGATGGCACGACTGTCAAAATCGTCTTTAAGAAATTGAGATAAAAGTCCAGACTGCTTTAAATCAGTCCGCGGCTTCTAAACTCCCCTGTATAACCTAACAAGGCCATCATTCAGAGGTATCCACCTTTCCGATCTCCATAGAAAAATCAAGGCGTTTGGATATTGGGCCGGTTATTGACCAAGTTATGTTGAGTATGATAGCTTTGTTCCTGCTTATTAGAAATTTCTTCGAGGTGGAGGCCATGCCGAAATCTATCTGTCTAAAAATCATTCTTGTTGTTTCCTTTTGTCTGGCCCTGGGCCTTTTCTCTCGGTGCGCGGTGGCCGCGTTTGCCGCTCCAGGGACAAATGAGAAAAACGAGCCGCTCGGCCTCAAGGACCCGCCTGAGCTGAAGGCTTTGAAGTACCGGTTGATCGGTCCCGCCTGGGGAGGCCGGGTGTCCCGTGCCGCTGGTGTGGCGGGAGACACGAGGACTTATTATGCCGCGACCGCATCGGGCGGAGTCTGGAAATCGACAGACGGGGGATTCACCTGGAAGCCTATCTTTGATGAGCAGCCCACCTCCTCCGTCGGCTCGATCGCCATCGCTCCGTCGGACCCGAATGTGATCTACGTCGGGTCCGGCGAAGCAAATATCCGCGGCAACGTCGCGGCCGGCAACGGGATTTATAAGTCCGTCGACGCCGGTAAGACCTGGACTCACGTCTGGAAGCAGGAAGGGCAGATCGGAACGATAGTTATCCATCCACGAAATCCCGACATGGCCCTGGCCGCAGTGCTGGGCCACGCCTTTGGCCCGAACCCGGAGCGCGGAGTCTATCGCACCAAGGACGGCGGTAAAACATGGCAGCAGGTTCTCAGGAAAGACGAAAACACGGGCGCCTCAGATGTGGCGCTGGATCCATCGAACCCGAACATTGTTTTTGCCGGACTGTGGCAGGCCCGCCGCACGCCCTGGGACCTCGAAAGCGGGGGGCCCGGAAGCGGCCTTTACATGTCCCGCGACGGCGGCGATACCTGGAAGCAACTCCTGGGCAAGGGATGGCCCGATGGCATCTGGGGCAAGGTCGGTGTTGCCGTTGCCCCTTCGGACGGCCGCCGCGTTTATGCGCTGATCGAAGCGGAGCAGGGCGGGCTTTTCCGCTCGGATGACGGCGGCGATACCTGGACCCGCGTGAGCGCAGATCGGTTGCTGCGCGTACGGCCTTGGTATTACTCGACCATCACCGTCCATCCTTCAAACCCCAACGAAGTCTGGTGCCCGCAGGTGCCTATGCTTAAGAGCATCGACGGCGGACAGACGTTCACCATCGTGAAAGGCATCCCCCACGGCGACAATCACGATCTCTGGATCGACCCGACGAACCCCAAACGGATGATCGGAGCTGATGACGGCGGCGTAAATATATCTAATGATGGCGGCGAGACCTGGTTTGCGCCGGCCCTGCCGATTGGCCAGTTCTATCACGTTTCGGTCGACGGCCGCGTGCCTTTTTACGTAGCCGGCGCTATGCAGGACATCGGCACGGCCCAGGGGCCGAGCAACAGCCTCAGCAGCACGGGCATTCGCAACACTGACTGGTACGGCGTGGGCGGCGGCGAGGCCGGCTACGCTATCTCCGATCCGTCAGACCCGAACATAGTCTACGCGGGCGAGTATGGGGGCTACATATCGCACTATGATCATCGCACGCGGCAGGCCCGGAACGTCAGCATCTACCCTGAAGACCAATCAGGCCACGGGGGCGAAGACATGCGCTATCGCTTCCAGTGGACCGCGCCAATTGCCATGTCGCCTCACGACCCCAAGGTGGTCTATCACGGCGGCAATGTGCTCTTCAAAACATCAGACGGCGGACAGACCTGGACGGCGATCAGCCCCGACCTCACGCGCAACGATACATCAAAACAGAAATGGGCCGGCGGTCCGATCACCGGGGATAACACGGGCGTTGAAATTTATGGCACGATCTTCGCGATGGCCGAGTCTCCCGTGGAGAAAGACTTTATCTGGGTCGGGTCGGATGACGGCCTGGTCGAGCTGACGCGCGACGGAGGCAAGAGCTGGAAGAACGTAACCGCCGGCATGTTAGGGCTGCCCGAGTGGGGCACCGTCAGCGCGATCGAGCCTTCGCGCTACGACGCGGGTACGGCTTACGTCGTCATCGACGCGCACCGCCTCGACGACATGCATCCTTACCTTTACAAAACGACTGACTTCGGACAGACGTGGAAGCGGCTTGACGCGGGACTTCCTCAAGACGTCTATCTTCATGCAGTCAGAGAAGATACCGGGCGGGGTGACATCTTGTATCTCGGAACTGAGCGAGGTGTCGCCTTCACGACAGATGGGGGGGCAACGTGGCGCTCGCTCAAGCTGAACCTTCCGACCGTGGCGGTTCACGATCTTGCCGTAAAAGATAACAGCCTCGTCGTGGGAACGCACGGTCGTTCGATCTGGATATTCGATCACCTGTTAGTATTGCGAGAGCTTTCATCACAGATCAGCGGCGGTGACTTTTATTTGTTCAAAGCGGCGGACGCGACGCGCTGGCGTCTTAGCAGCGAGCCCGCAGACAGATGGAAAGGGGAGAACCCGCCCGGGCGGGCGCTGTTCTATTACTGGTTGAAGGCGGCCCCGAAAGGCGAAGTCAAAATCGAGATACTCGATGCTCAAAACAAGGTTATCGACACACTCAGCAGCAAGCCTAAGACTCCTTTGGGCTACACCGATAACCCGGCCAAAGAGAAAGAAGCTTTGAAGAAGGCGGCCTTGCCGGCCGAGCCGGGCGTGCAGCAGGCGGCGTGGGATTTGAGTTATGCCGGCGCTGAGATGATCCAGAACGCCAAGCTTGACGGGGGAAACCCCAGCATCGGGCCAATGGTCGTGCCCGGGACTTACACCGTCCGTTTGACGGTCGACGGCAGGACGACGACGACGCCCCTGAATGTCCGGCCCGACCCGCGAGTGAAGATGACGGATGCCGACCTCAAAAACCAGGTCGATTTCGCCTTGTCGGTCCGTGATGACATAACGCGCCTATCTCGCCTGGTCAATAAGCTGCGCTCGATCCGGCAGCAGCTGGCGAACCGCAACGATTTGCTCAAGGATAACGCCAAGGCAGAGCAGCTCGCAAAAGACTCGGCGGCGCTCATCGGCAGGCTTGACGCGCTCGAAGGACAGGTGCACAACCCCAAGGCGGAGGTGGTCTACGATATCCTGGCGATGAAGGGCGGCGTGAAGCTCTATTCGCGAATGTCATTGGCATTCGAGAATCTCAAGGACAGCGACGGCTCGCCCGCTCAGGGTATCCGCGAAGCGGTCGAGAACCATAGGCGCGAGCTTGACCAGTATGAGGCTGAGTTTAAGCGGCTGGTTAATGTCGACCTCGCTCAGCTCAATGATGCTGCGCGCCGGCTCGATTTGCCTTACATTATCGTGCCTGAATGATTCTATAATAAACGCGTTAAATAAAATGACACATACCGACAATTATTGCGTTAGCATTAGATATCAAACGCCGAACTTCAGTCCGGTAAGAAACCCCATCTCAGTTTTTTTCTGCCAGACAACTTCGGCACGGGTTTCCATGGGTTTGCCATCTTTGCCCGGAAAATCGAGTTTTAATTCAAGGACTGCGCCAGGGAGAAGCTCCTTATCCAGTATGAGACATAGGCCTTTCTCGCTTATGTTTTGAGTTAAAGTTTCACCCTTTGAGTGCATCATGATTCTATAAGTCACTTTTGTCACAAGGGTTTTGCGAGGATGCGTCCGCTTTTCTTTGTTTTTGTCGTTTTGCCTATCCCCTTTCATTTTCATCTCCTTTTGCAAAATTAGCGAATTTCCTCGTGAATTTTAACATTATTTGCAAAAAAAAGGGAATAAAAAAATACTTTTTATCTCTTCGGGTTTTTTTGCGATTGACAGCGATTCGCCACGAATGATATTTTTTGCTCGGGATATCGGGTTATGCTGTACGGACAAAAATGAAAAAAAGTCATTACACCCCTTTGGAAGCTGAGCGAAAGGAGGAGGAAGTCTATGGACATGTTTTGCGTTAGTAATTGGTTGCGAACGAGTCACGTAAGCGGGCGGGCCAGCCGCATCCGGCGTGCGAGAGAGGCCAATCATTCTCCCAGCGCCCGCGCATTCAGCTGCCCTCGCGTTTCATTCATCATGACAGGCGCACTCATCTTAGGATTGTTGCTGGGGGCTGCCGTTTTCGCTCAGGGTCAAGACCAGAGCGAGAGTTTTCGCCGGCTGCTTGAGTACACGCGGGCACACTACACCAAGTACGACTACCGCATCCCGATGCGGGACGGCGTCAGGCTTTTCACCACGGTTTACGTCCCCAAAGATTCAAGCCAAACCTACCCCATATTGATGGAGCGCACACCCTATTCTGTCTCCCCGTATGGGATCGATAACTGCAGACCTGTACTCGGCCCCTCCGAAAGTTTCGAAAAAGAGGGGTTCATCTTTGTCTACCAGGACGTGCGCGGACGGTATCTCTCCGAAGGGGAATTTGTCGATATTCCCTTTCACAAGACCCGCTTTTCCGGTCCGACAGACACCGACGAGAGCACGGATACCTATGACACTATCGACTGGCTCTTAAAACATATACCCAATAATAACGGGAAGGTGGGCATCTGGGGGATCTCGTATCCGGGCTTCTTTGCCGCGTTCAGCCTGATCGACGCGCATCCCGCGCTCAAGGCCGTCTCGCCCCAGGCGCCGGTGGGCGATGTCGCCAACGGTGATGATGCCTACCACAATGGCGCCTTCTTCCTGGCTGCCAACTTCGGGTTCTACACGTCCTTCAAGCCGCGCCAGGGCGGGCCTTCCCGTCCGGAGAGATTCATCCGTTTCAACTTCGGCACGCCCGACCAGTATGACTTTTATTTACGCCTGGGGCCGCTGGCCAACAGCAACGAGAAATATCTGAAGAACGAGAACCCTTATTGGAACGACACGTTAGAGCATGCCAGCTATGATGAGTTCTGGCAGGTCCGGGCGCTGGCACCGCATATGAGGAACATAAAGCCGGCGGTCCTGTTTGTCGGCGGCTGGTTTGATGCGGAGGACCTGGCTGGTCCGCTGAAATTGTTCCGCGCGTCGGAGAAGAACGGACCATCCGCTCCGAGCACGCTCGTCATGGGTCCCTGGCCCCACGGCGGCTGGGCTGACATGGACGGCGACAAACTTGGCAACCTGGATTTCGGATCTAAGACCGGAGAGTTCTACCGCGACAACATCGAGCTGCCTTTTTTTGTTTATCACCTGAAAGACAAAGGCAACGGCTTGAAGACATCGCCGGAAGGAAGCATCCCGAAAGCCTGGCTGTTTGAGACAGGAACGAATCAATGGCTGCGCTTTGATGCCTGGCCTCCAGGGGATGCCCAGGAAAGGACTCTTTATCTGGGCCCGGGCGGCAGGCTGTCTTTCGAGCCGGCTCCGGGTGCGGGCAGCGATTTCGATGAGTACATCAGCGATCCGGACAAGCCCGTGCCCGTTATCGGCCACATAGGTGCGGGCATGCCGTTTGACTACATGACCGAGGACCAGCGATTCGCTTCGCAGCGAACAGACGTGTTGGTTTATCAGACGGACCCGCTCGACCATGACATCACGATCGCGGGGCCGATAACGCCGTTGCTGAAGGTTTCGACGTCGGGCACGGACTCGGACTTCGTCGTGAAGTTGATCGATGTCTACCCGAACGATTACCCGGATCCCTACCCGAACCCGGCGGGGATTCACATGGCAGGCTACGAGCAACTGGTCCGCGGGGAACCGTTCCGGGGCAAGTTCCGCAGAAGCCTGGAAAAGCCGGAGCCGTTCACGCCAGGCCAGCCGGAGAAGATCGAATTTGTCATGCCGGACGTCTGCCACACTTTCCGCCCGGGCCACCGGATCATGGTGCAGGTCCAGAGTTCCTGGTTCCCGCTAACGGACCGGAATCCCCAGAAATTTCTGAACATTCCGGGCGCCAAGGCCTCCGATTTCGTGAAGGCGGTCGAGCGGGTTTACCGTAGCGGAAAAGAAGGGTCGCGCATTCGGGTGATCGTGCTTGAATGAAGAAAAGGTTGAATGAAAACCGATAAACCCGAAATACTGGAAGATTATTCGCTCAAACCGGTTCCTCCGGACCAACGCAGGTCCTGGTTTGATATTGCTGTGGTCTGGATCGGAGTGGCGATTGTCCTGAGCGCCCTGCTCCGCGGGATGATGATAGGGATGGGCCTTGGCTCGGTCAAGTCTGTTCTTCTGGCCTATCTTTTCGGCGAGGTCCTCCTCATCGGCATGATGATGTTGACAGGATTTATAGGAGCGAAACAAGGCCTTTCGACTCCGCTCCTGGCGAGGCGGTCCTTTGGCGAACAGGGGGCACTTCTCATATCACTTTGCTTAGCCATCGCCTTCATGGGCTGGTTTGGGGTGCAGGCCGGGCTTTTTGCCGAGACCATCGTCGTCTATGTCAAGACCTCGATTCCTGTTTCTTCTCTTGCTTTTGGGAGCGGTGTGCTGATGATGATTCCGGCGGTCTTCGGGTTCAAAGGGCTTAAGACCTTGAGCTGGGGAGCGGTGCCGCCGATGGTCATCATTTTTCTCTACGCCGCCTTCAAAATGGGGTTTAGATTTTTGCCGGCCGAGGAACTCACCAGGCTGGCTCAAAACCACGTGCCTTCCGCTTATCCTTTGGGGCTGGGCGAAGCAGCCTCGATTGTCGCCGGAGGTTTTATCGTCGGTGCCGTTACTTCGGCCGATGTCTTCCGCTATGCTCGCCCGCGCTTCCGGGATATTCTCTATGCCGCCACGCTTTCGATGGGGGTGAGCGCCCTGATGCAGCTTGTCGGCTCCGGACTGGCGATGCGCACCGGACTTTATCACGAGCAGCTTCCACGGATCATCATCAGCCCTGATTATGCCGGTCTCGGCATGGTCGGGTTTCTGGCTATTGGGTTGGCCCAGTGGACAACCAACGACAGCAACCTTTATTCGTCGGTGCTGGCCTTTAATACGATCTTCAAGCGGACCAGATGGAAGCTGGCCGTGATCGTCGGGGTATTCGCTTCGCTCCTGGCCGCCTGGGGAATCCTCTCCAGGCTGGAGCTTTTTCTCAGCCTTCTGAGCATCGCCGTGGGCCCGATCGGTGGAATTATTGTCGCGGATTATTATCTTCTCGGGAACAAGACCGGAGGAGGCGCCGAGCTTCGAGCGAAACGCTGGAATCCCGTCGCCCTGGTCGCCTACGGCCTTTCCGTTCTCATCGGTTGGATAACGGCGGGGCATCCCCTCAAGATGAATATTTTTCCCTTTTCCATCTTCGCTTTTAACGGCATCCTGGCCGCCGTGCTTTTTTACTGGGCGGGGATGAGATTTCTTATCATGAAGAAAAGAAATGGTGCGGTCGGTAACACAATCATGAAATAGGAACGGGGGAGATGACGACAAAGGTGGGGTTGGTGACAATCGGACAGAGTCCCCGGGAAGATGTTGGTGGGGAGATCAGGGAAATCCTTGGCACCGGGATTGAGATTATCCAAAAGGGCGCTCTCGACGGCCTTTCCCGAGGTGAGATTGAAAAATTGAGGCCGGAGAAAGAATTTCCCTTGATCACGAGGTTAGCGGATGGGACATCGGCCCTCGTCGGGAGGAAGAAAATCATCCCTTTCCTCCAGAAGCACATTGACGAGCTTGAAGAATCAGGAGTTGAGATTATCGGGCTTCTCTGCACGGATGAGTTTCCTGAGCTCAGGTCCCGCGGGCTTTTGCTGAGACCTTTTAGAATTCTTTTTCAGGCGGTTGTGGCGGTTTTGGGAGAAGGGAAGCTCGGAGTTTTCGTGCCTCTCGCGGAACAGAAAAAAGAAGCGAGAGCAAAATGGGAAAAGGCCGGGCCTGCAGTTATCGTTGAGGCTCTGAATCCCTACGAGGAGGCCGAAGATATCAAAGGAGCGGTCAAAAACTTAATAAAAGCCGGGGTGGGTTTAATCGTGCTCGACTGTATCGGGTATCCACTCAGGATAAAAGAAAAGATCAGAGCTGCTTCGGGCAAACCCGTTCTTTTGGCGCGGGCAGTACTGGCCCAAGCGATACGTGAATTTGCCGGAAAAGTATAATATGATGAGAGAATAACAGTGGGAGGGTAAGGAGTGAAAATATGGCGTTGAAACAGGTGATTGAAATCTACGATGCTTTGGAGAGGGCAGAAATAAATATGGAAACTATCAGGCAAATTTTTGTAGAAAGAGGTTTAAACGCATCCGAATTTGAGACTCACAGGGTCAAAGGCGACAAGGGTGAAACGCAATTCGTTAAAATACGGATACACGGAAAGGAAGAAACATCAAAGCGCCGGCCGGCCCCGACGCTCGGAATCATCGGCCGCTTGGGGGGAATAGGTGCCCGTCCACACAGAATCGGCCTGGTCTCGGATGCAGACGGAGCGATTACGGCCCTGGCCGCTGCTCTGAAAATAACGGAGATGAGAAGCCGCGGCGACATTCTCAAAGGGAATATCATCGTGGCTACTCATCTTTCTCCTTGTTCGCCGATCATTCCTCATGAGCCCGTCCCGTTTATGGATGCTCCGGTTTCGATTGACGTCATGAACAGGTATGAAGTTGACCCCGCAATGGAGGCCATCCTTTCTGTGGACACAACCAAAGGAAACCGGATCATCAACCAGAAGGGGTTTGCCATCTCGCCGACTGTCAAAGATGGATATATTCTGCGAGTGAGCGAGGATTTGCTGGACATCATGCAAACCGTGACCGGCAGACTGCCGGTCGTTTTTCCTATTACCACGCAGGACATCACTCCCTACGGCAACGGCCTTTACCATCTCAACAGTATCATGCAGCCCGCCACTGCAACTCATGCTCCTGTAGTTGGCGTTGCTCTCACCACCGAGGTCGCAGTTCCTGGCTGTTCCACTGGCGCCAACCATCCTCTTGACATCGAACTGGCGGTTCGCTTCTGCATCGAAGTCGCCAAGGCCTTTGGCCAAGGCCGATGCGCTTTTTACGATGGACGCGAATTCAAAAGAATGGTTTTTCTTTACGGTTCCTTGGAACACCTCAAAACGTCCAGGAAAAAGCGATGAACTTAGCAGCATATGCCTGGATGCATATGCCTGGATGTTTGAGTATCCCTGAATGGGAAAAGAGGGAAATCACAGTCAAGGTGCATCTTCCGCGTGGGGCTGCTGTGCTTGACCTGGGCTGCGGCTGCGGTTGGACCTCGATCCTCCTTGCTCGCTGCGGATTTCACGTTACAGGCGTGGATATAAACCCTGCGTCACTTGCCATAGGCCGGCGCAATGCTGATGCAGCTGGCGTCGTCGTGAAGTTTATAACTGCCGATATACAGGAGTTCACTGTGGATCAACGCTTTGATGCTGTAGTTATATTCGATGCCTTGCATTACTGCTTAAGGGAACGCTCCGTTCTCTCAAGAGCTGAGTGGATGCTCCGCCCCGGGGGCAAGATCCTGTTGAACGAACAGGGCTGCCTTGATGAAGACATCGCCGGCCTTCTAACTCACGACCCTGCCGTTCAAACCATGCGTCAACATGGCACTCTTGAAAAGGGTCTTGGAACAAGGTATTTGGTCCGTGCTTTATTTGACTGCGGGTTCGATGCCATAACCGTGTTCACCTCGCCCTGTCATTATCATCAGTGGCATATGGCGCGCAAACGCCAGGCGGGGGCGGAGGTCGTGCACCGCGTCATCAAGACGTCGGATCTTGCGGAGGCTTTGCGCGCCTACGAGTGAGTATCTGAATACATAACAATTTAAAAAGTAATAGTCAATCTTATCAGAAAGTTACAAATTATCTGAAGGTATACGAAAGCATACGAAAGTATATGGAAGTATACCTGGAACGGTCACGATTTGGTCACAGTCTGATGTTCGGATTTGTTCCGATCCTCCATAGCCACCTCAATCTAATTTTAATGGCAGCGAAACCTCTCGCTCCTCAGATCGGCTGACGGGAGCTTTTGATTGCGGATGTAGCCTCCGCCGAATATTTTTCATGATCTTCTCCTTTATGCTTCACTTCGTCTTCTTAGCCCGCCTATCGCTATTTTTTGCTCAGTCTTAGATTTCTTGACATCGATCCCTGGCCCGCGATATAGTCATCTCAGGAAGGGATGCAGAAATTCCGAGCTTAATGGGATAGAAAGTTGCGCAGCAAAATAAGCAAATTTTTTCCGCCTAAAAAAATTAAACCCAAAAGGAGGAAAGGATGAAAAGAATTGCCAAAATCGCCATCATGATAGGTTTGATATTCTTGCTTCTGCCGGGGCTGTCATTTGGAACCGGGCTCGATTTGAGGATCTATGGAGGCCTCAGCTATTTTTCTCCTCAAGATGTCAACAAAGGAGTCAAAGGTTGGACTGATCTTCATGCCGAATTTCTTACAGATGCCGGATACTCCCAGCAGGGAGATACTGAGCCCATCCGGTGGGGAATGGATCTCGGAGGAGACATTCTTGTTCATTTCACTCCGGTTGTCGCCTTGGGGATTGGAGTCGGCTATATCAAAGGCGATAAAACGAGCGAAATTATTTTTGAAAAGGGCACCACAGTCTCCATGACTAACCAAATCAGAATCAGCGCTGTCCCTATTCGGGCGGGATTATTTTTCACAATTCCTATGAATCATAGCGCGAATCTTTCTCTCCATGTTGGGTCTGGATACTATCTGGCCAAATGTAACTGGGACTGGAATTCGGGGTCGCTGGGTGAACTTCATCATTCGACAAAAGCCAACGGGTTTGGGTTTGACGGAGGATTGGGTTTTGAATTCAATCTTTCTCCAGGCTTGGCATTTTTCGTGGAAGGTACAGCTCGATACGCGAAAATCAAAGGCTTTGAAGGAACCGAAAAAGGCCGGGAGGTTAGCGACACCTGGGAACAAGAGGGAACTCTCTATTATGTGGAAGGCACAAGCTATCCGGCTCTGCTCCTCAGAGAAAGCATGCCTTCGGGGTACAGGATCGCTAGAGAGGCAGAGGTCGATTTTAGCAGCGTGGCTGTGACCGCCGGCCTTAAACTGAAATTTTAAAGTCCTTTAGATACTTGTTATTGATGTCTTGACGGTGGCCGGGACGATCGCCAACCTTGCCGGCTAGGAAAACATCAGCCCCGTCGACATCTCCGAAATCTATTTAGCTTTTTGATATGATTTTCTCATCTATTTAGGTGAGAAGAGTTGGCAAAAGATCCCTCCTCTAATCATTCTTAATGGTGATGTATTTATCCTCAATTTGATTATTTAATTAAAAAAATGACTTTATAAGAAAAGAAATTCATCAATTTCGCCAAAGGATGACTGAATTGGCAAAGGCTGAAGCCAAAAGCGAGTCAGCAAAGGGATTGCTCATCATGAGAATTTTGTATGAAATTCCTCAACCTCTGTAAAGGCGCCGACCCCGGCATACCCGAGCTTGAGGATGCCAGGAAGAGGCTAGCGCGGCTGAAGCAATAATATTTTCCGGGATCAATTTTCCTAGATCATCGGATTTCCCATCCGTCGCTCGATCGCCTTATGAAGCTCTAAAATTATTCCCCAATGATTAAGGCATAGACGAGGATTTAGCTGTCCCATAAGTTGGGCTGAAATAATCCGGAAGGTGTATGAAGTCGATCCTGTGGCCTGCCCCCAGTGCGACATCCTGATGCGCATCATCGCCTTCCTCACCGACTAGCTCGCAGTGGACCGGATCATCGGCCACCTCAACCTCCCATTTGTCGCGGACAAGTCCCCGCCGTCCAACCCAGGTATCACCTCTTTGTTCGTGGACGCCATGATCGGATACGGTAGGGAAGCGGAAAGAAGACAGGAGATTTGTGGCCGCTGAAATGCGGCAAAACAACAGGTCTTTGAGATTGACGTGCCCATTACCCTATGCTAATTTGCTGCCATGGTCCAACATCGAACCGGAGCGGCCCCGCGTGGCCGCCGCATGATTCTGACCGCCTGCTTCTTGTGTGCGGTCGCGGGAGTCCTATTGACAAACGCGCTTAAGGTCAAAAATGTGCTGGGGCAGGAAAACCTTCGAGCAAACATCATCATTCCAAATGTTGATGATGACAATGGAGACGGCATTCCCGACGGCATTGCCGCGGACATGATCGGAGCGGCGGATGAGGAAATGCTCCAAGTGCGCGTCAAGTCCAGAGTCGTCCTTCCCGACGGAGCCGTGGTCAGAGTCGCGATCGCAGAGCCGTGGACTCGCTTCGCCCGCGCGTTCATTCGTGAGTCCTCCAGCGGCGGTTTCCAACTCATCCACGGGCCTGTGGAAGTGAGTTCGGACGAAGCAAAAAGGAACGGAGTGGTAATTGGTATCGAGGCGAACGATTTCGCGGACGCGGAGCGCCCGCGGGCACTCGACTTGAAAGTCCGTTTTGAAACGAAGGAAGGGCGCCTACTCCATGAGGGAAGCTTCAAGTTTAACGTCGCACCATTTTTAGTCTCCTGCTGTCTCGATCCCGTCGATTCCGTTCACGTTGTGAAAACGAAAATCACCGAGCAGTTCGTAAGTGAACTCGCGCCCCTCGTCAGAGCGGCAGGCGCCGAGCTAAAAATCTTCGATGAGCCGGCGCTGCCGAATCATGATATGTGGATGCAGGACGCTGTGGAAATCGGCTACGCGACCGATGGAGAGCGCGTCATGCACGTCGCGCTGCACGGAAATCGCGGCAGGAAGCTCGACGATCTGTTTGCTGAGAGATTCCTGGGCAAAGATTTCGGCGTGATTCAAAAAGGAAACTACCGGGGCAAGTCGGCGGAGTGGATCGATTGGTTTGGAAACTTGGAGGCGAGCCCTCCGGTAAGGGTGAATGGCCAAGAGTTTAGGAAGGGCCGAATCTATGTGGGCACGCAGGGCGAGCGCTCCATGCATCCCGATGTCATTAAATTTCTGGAGGCGCAGGGCGCCCAGTCGCCCGTGCTGTGGATCGATACTTCCTGGCTCGTCATCGGGCACGTCGACGAGACGGTTTCGTGGGTGCCTTCCAAGGTGGGCACGCCGTATCGAATGTTGATACCATCACCGAGACTCGCCGTCGAAATATTAAAAAAAGCCGAGAAGGACGCGCCGGGTGGCATCCTGAACCGAGGCACGAAGCGCGAGGGCGACAAACCCGGCGAGTACGAACGGCCAGTGGCCGAAGCCTTGAATGATAAAGACCTGATGGCAGCGCAGGAGTTCGTCCAGAAAAAACTCGACGCCGTTCGCCGAGCGCTTCAGGACGGGCTCGGCGTGGCCGATGATGATATCATAGAAATTCCAGTCCTTTTCAACTCGTCTCCCAAGGAGTTTCGCGGACGGTACTACGCTGAGACGACCAACATGGCGAATTGTCTGTTGATCGGGAGCGACGTGATCGTTCCTGATCCGCTCGGGCCCATGGTGAATGGAAAAGATGTTTTGTTGCAGGCCGTCAAGGACCGTCTCGAACCGCTCGGCTGCCGGGTCCGGGCGATCGACAATTTTTATCCATACCATCGATATGGGGGCGAAGTGCACTGCGGCACGAATTCTACACGGCGGCCGCTGGTCGCTCGGTAAGAGGCGAACACGGAACGCGAATCTTTCGGAGATGACGATCAGCTTAAGAAATAAGAAGGGGTCAAACCTACACAACGCCAGTTTTCCGGGACCTGTTATTCCAAGCGCTAAAGGACTTAAATGGGTGAAAATCGGCCATGCTCATGCTTACCACGAACCTGGCTGGCCTGAAGAACGGTTCAAGTTGACCTTTGTCGTAGACAAGCACTCGCCGCCGCACATCGGCTACCAGGAATTCTTGCTGGCCGCAGAGACTTCGGCGGAGTATTTTTTAACCGGAGGAGAAGGCCGGGTGATTTTTGGCGCTTTTTGAGCTTCCTTGCTGTTAGTGAGCCCGCTTCTGCTATTTTGAGCTCAGCTTGACATCCCCGTGTATCAGGTTTTATCATCCCCCACGATGGGATGAGGGAAAATTGGCGCTTGAACGATCATTCGGCCGGCGCAGCAGAAAAGGAAATTATTATCCCTTCAAGTTATGATTTGTCGCGATGGAGAAGGGGATATTGGGGGCGATAAGGAGCATATCATGAAAATTCCGTCTCCGAAGGTTAGTCGGTTTCTTCGTTCTGCAATCGTTTTATGGTGCGGCCTCTTCGTTTTCCTGGCGTCCTGGCATGGGGAGGCGCAACAGCAGCCCTCCTCACCCGTTGGACCGCTCAGCCCTCGAACCGGCCTTCTGCTGAAGGACGGCGCCATCATACGGCTCATTCAAACCAGCTCCGGCGATCGGGCGTATGATTATGTATCGCGCATCGCGCTCTGGCATCGCCTTCAGGCAGCGGAGGGTTACACTCGCGCCGCCGAATGGGTCAATCAAAAGGCCAAGGAATTCGGGCTCGAGCAGGTCACCATCGAGCGCTTTCCCTCGGATGGGAAGATCGAGTATTTCGGCAAAGCCATGCCCCCTCAATGGAAGGTGAGGAAAGGCGAACTGTGGCTCACCTCACCATTCCAGATGAAGCTCGCGTCCTATGACGAGCTGCCGATGTCTCTAGCCGTATTCAGTACGAGTGCCGATGTTGAGGCTGAACTCGTGGACATCGGTGCGGGGACCGCAGACGCTGATTACACTGCCCGTGTCAAAGACAAGATAGTCCTCACCACTGGCAATCCTCTGGTGGTTTATGAGCGGGCTGTTACCAGGGAGGGTGCCGCCGGCATCGTTTCATCCTGGTCGGTGCCAGATTTTGACAATCTCAACCGCCGGCCAGGTGATTTCCCCGACCAGGTGGGATGGCAACGGGTTCCCGGGAAAGAAGCCCACGGCCCCGGGCACTTCGCTTTTGCTCTTTCTGCCCGCCGCGCTCAAGAACTACGCATCATTATGCAACAGGGGAAAGCTGTACGCGTCCACGCCATCGTCGATGCCGAGCTCGTGCCCGGCAACCTCGAGGTCGTCACCGGCCTCATTCCCGGCTCGACCTACCCCAATGAGGAGATCATCGTTACCGCCCATCTGGATCACTACAAGCCTGGCGCCAACGACAACGCTTCGGGCAGCGCCGCGATTCTCGAGATGGCCCGGACAATGCGGGAGTTAATTGAAAACAAAGAGCTGCCGCTGCCCCTGAGAACGATCCGGTTCATGTGGGTCCCGGAATATAACGGCACTTATGCCTGGCTGTCGGCCCATCTCAATGACCCCGTCAAACGGCTCGCCAACCTCAACTTTGATATGGTCGGCGAGAACGTTGTAAAGACAAACTCCTTGCTCAGCCTTAATTACACGTCCGATTCCAACCCCTCATTCCTGAATGCGCTCCTGGAATCGATCGTGGATTTTGCCAACAGCTTCAACAGCGAGCGGTATCCGCCCCAGATGGATCTGTATATCGGGTCTATTATGGGCTCGCGCAACCGCCTGTTGTGTCGGATGGCCCCCTATACCACCGGCACCGATCACGAGTTATTCAATAACTTGAAAATCGGAGCGGCCACATTGGGCGCCTGGCCGGACGATTTTTATCATTCAAGCGAGGACACGCCCGACAAGGTCGACCCGACGCAGCTCCATCGGGCCGTGGTCATCGGGCTGGCCTCTATCACAACGCTCGCTTATTCAGATAACGAACAGGCGCAGGACTTCGCCCGGCTCTCTCTGATCTTTGGGAGGAGGCGAATCGCCGGCAGCGAGTTCTCCGCGATCAAATCGCTGCTGATTGCCGCTAAGGACGGTTTTGGTGAAGCCGACCGATTAGCCGGGAATCTGATGGCACATGTTTACCGCCGGGAGCGCGCCGCCATAGGTTCTGCGGCAGTGTTTGCCCGGACAGCTCGGACACGAAGCGAAGTTGAAAGGACGATGTCTCTTCTTAATAGCGATGAGGCGGCGTCGCGGAAAAAAGTGGATGAAGTTGCTATGCTGAGAGCCGTCGAGCTGAACGCCGCAAGGGCACCACGATCTCTGACTGAGGCGGAGCGGCGGGCGGCGCGATTAATTCCTGCTCCGAATAAAGGAAAAGAACTGTTCAACCTGAGCTATGTCACCCGGACGCTGGCCAAGGATTCGACGGCCCAGATTCCGGAAATGACGGCGGCCCTGGAAGAAACCACCCAACGTCTCCGGGCCCAAGGGGAAAGCGAGCTGAGGCTGTTCGGGATCGCGGATGCGGCAGCTTCCTATGCCGACGGCAAACGCTCGATCCTGGAAATTCGCGACGCGGTCGCCGCGGAATACGCGCCGATCGCCGTCGCAGCCCTCGAACTCTATTTCAGGGCGTTTGAGAAGGCCGGAGTGATGAAGATTCTGGAGAAATAACGCCAAGTAAGCTTCAATCATCCCCTCGCTCAGCTTTCCTTATTTGTTTGCTGCAGAATAAGCGAGCGGAAGATTATCCTTCCCAAACAAAACGCCCAATGCAGGCATCATCCCCCTTCATCAGATTCTCCGGATTCGTTGCTTTGATCTTAGGATTGAATTCCCGGACAAAGGCACCGTCCGGATCGCATATAGTAATATATCCAATATCTGCGGCATTCATTTCGCGAAGAATCTTAGCCCAAAGGCATTCTGTAAATTTCACCTCGAAGACCTTGTCTGTCTTTTCAACGATTTCAAATGTCAAAGCTTTATTGTAGGGGAATGAATTTATGATTTTAATGTTCCAATCTGCGAACGCAGCAAAATCTCTCTCTGGAATATCCCTTGTTGCAGTCTTGACAAATTGAACGGTATTTTCATTTGACGCTTTCTTCAACATCTCCAGGAATTTCTCCCTTCCAATATCTTTGGCAAGAGTCTGAAGGATGGGAATTCCGTTTTCAAAAGAAAACCTAAAGACTTGTTCGATGGTCATCCCTGAATCTTCTAAGAATTTGTGTTTTTGGGTCGAGGTTTTCTGTGGGTCAGGGATGTCTGGAAACCCCGATAAGTTTTTACATCCAAGGCAGAACAAAGTCCCTGCAGGCAGAGTTTTTAATAAAAACTGTCTGCGGCTTGAAGAAGAAAAGGTCTTGCTGGTCATAAAGCCCTCCTTAATTTTGTTTGAGAAATTCATATCGTGAAATGAGTTTTGCTGCTCATTCCCCAAATCTGGCCTGATGGAAATATATATATAGATAAGAAACAGATGTCAAGCTTCAAGAGATATATTGACATGACAAAAAGCAGCCAGTTCCTTTTCAGAATGAGTGGACACGCACTTCATTCAGAGATAAGAACATAATTCCGACACCAATTCCGGGGACACATCACTTAGTTCATTTGGACAGACGGACAGGGCGAAATTGGCGCCTAAACGTGCATTCAGCCAGCGCAGCCGAAAAGAAATTTCCTATGTTTATGAGCCTCAGCGGCGATGGGCTCTGTATCTTCGGCTTGACTCCGGTCATTTGAAGGAGATACCATCCTTCCTGGGTCGTCAGGGTTCTCACAATCCTTGAGACCGCGAATCTCCATCTTTATTCTTTCTATCGAGGTGCCGCATGAAAAAAACCAAATTCTTTATCCTGGTCGCGCTTCTTGTCCCGCTGATCGTCCTCGCACAGGAAAAAGACAGGGACAAGGGAATATTCGTCGAGCCGAAAAATCCCTTCTGGGACGAAATCAAAAAAGCCACGGAGGAGTTCGGCAAAAAGAAACCAGTGGCTGAGAAGGCGTTTGTCGTCGACCTCAGCGCCTTCGAGGCGCCCACCAGCCTGGAGGGATTCCACACGGTCTGGCACAATCCTCCGACATCCCAGGGCAACACAAACACCTGCTGGTGTTTTTCGACGGTTTCCATGTTCGAATCGGAAGTCTACAGACTCTACGGAAAAAAGGTCCGCATCTCGGAAGCCTACACGGTCTACTGCGAGTACCTCGAGCGGGCCAAGAGGTTCGTTTGCGAACGGGGCGATTCGGCGGTCGGCGAAGGCTCCGAAGCCAACGCGGTCACGCGGGACTGGAAACTGTATGGCTGCGTGCCGTGGGAGGTTTACAGCGGATTGAAGCCCGGCCAAAAATTCCACGACCACTCCAAGGTGGTCGCAGAGATCAAGTCCTACCTCGATAATCTCAAGAGAGCCAACGCCTGGAACGAGGACGAAGCAGTCGAGACCGTCAAATCCATCCTGAATCATTATTTGGGCGTGCCGCCGCAGAAATTCACCGTCGAGGGACAAGAGTACACACCCGTTGGCTACTTGCGGGATTACCTGAAAATCAATCCCGATGATTATGTCGATGTCCTGTCCTATATGCAACAGCCCTTCGGCCAGCAAGTGGAATACGAGGTGCCGGACAATTGGTGGCACAGCCGGGACTACTACAACGTGCCTCTCGAGACATTCATGAAGATCCTGAACAATGCCCTGAATCGCGGCTATTCGCTGAGCCTCGGAGGGGATGTCTCCGAGCCGGGAAAGAACGCCGACAAAAAGGTCTTCATGATTCCGACCTTCGACATTCCTTCCAAATACATCGATGATAACGCCCGGCAATTCCGGTTCAGCAACGGAACGACGACCGATGACCATGGGGTTCATCTCATCGGCCACAAAGAGGAGAACGGCAAGAGTTGGTATCTTATCAAGGATTCCGGGTCGAGCTCGTTCAACCATGACCCCAAGGGATACTATTTCTTAACGGAGGACTACATCAGGTTGAAGATGATGGATTTCATGGTCCACAAAGATGCCGTCACAGGATTCATCGAAGTAAAATAAGTTGCGCTGTGCAATGGCCGAAAACACGATCGAAATCCCTATGACGGTTAACGTGTAGATACCGAGCGCCTTGCCGAGCCCGAATCTGAAATAGAACGGAAAGAACAGGGCCATCAGAAGAAAGGCCACCGCCAGAAAAGTCAGAGCTGCCCTCCCCGTGAGCAATACTCCGAGGTGCGCGCCTACAAGTGAGTATCTAAATACATATTGGCTGCAATGTGTTTGTCTTATCCAGGATCTTGATAAATTTCCCCCGTTGAACGAATCAGCATCTGCCTTTCTGATTTGACTCTTGGCCCATAAATTAATATTCTAAGCTCATCCCGGCGAGGGATAAAAGGCGCCATGAAATGCCCCAAATGTCAGCTTGACAACACCTCCGATTCCAAATTCTGCAAGGGATGCGGGACTCAGCTTCACCTTGAAGGGGAAATCCTTTTCTCCAAGACGATCACGCTCGAGACTCCGTTCAAAGTCCTGGATAAGGGCAGCATCTTTGCGGGGAAATACAAAATCATCGGCGAGATCGGCCGCGGGGGAATGGGCGTTGTCTTAAAGGCTGAAGATACGAAGCTCAAGCGCACGGTCGCGCTGAAGTTCCTTCCGCCTGAGCTGAGCCGCTATCCTGAAGCCGAGGAGCGGTTCATCCGCGAGGCTCAGGCTGCGGCTGCCCTGGATCATCCCCATATCTGCACCATCTATGAAGCGGAGGAGTACGAAGGTCAGGCCTATATCGCCATGGCCTATGTCGAGGGACAGAGCCTGAGAGAGAAAATTGCCAAAAGCCCCCTCAATACGGAAGAAGCCATCGATGTCGCCATCCAGGTGGCCGAAGGCCTGGGGGAAGCCCACAAGAAGGGGATCGTTCACCGGGACGTCAAGAGTGCGAACATCATGGTGACGGAGAAGGGCCAGGCGAAGGTCATGGACTTTGGGTTAGCCAAGGTCATAGGAGAGTCGCTGATCACCAGAGAAGGCAGGACGATGGGGACGGTGGCCTATATGTCGCCGGAACAAGCGAAGGGAGATGACGTTGACCACCGCTCGGACATCTGGTCTTTGGGAGTGGTTCTGTATGAGATGCTTTCCGGGCAGCTGCCGTTTGGAGGAGAGCAGGAGGCATCGATTCTTTATTCTATTGTGCATGAGGAACCGAAGCCACTCAAAGAAATAAAGCGCGACCTTCCCCCGGAAGTGCAGAAAGTCATTGATCGTGCCTTAAAGAAAAACCCTGGATCCCGATATCAAAAAGCCGCGGAGATGTCGGAGGACCTGAGAAAATATCAGGAAATGTTAAGGGCCGCTGAGGCGGGCGTTTTCAACTTGGGCTCATTGTTGCGCCGCCTCCGCCAGCCGAAGATTGCCATCTCCGCTGCCCTTGCCATTATTGCCGTCGCTCTCTTCTCCGTTTGGTTTTTCAAACACCAGGCCAAGATTCGCTGGGCCAGAGAAGAAGCTCTTCCGGAGATCGAGCGGCTTATTGGAGAAAATGATGTTTGGCGTAATCTCACCGAGGCTTACAGAGTTGCGGTAAAAGCTGAAGAATTCATTCCCCATGATCCCAAACTGGCCGAGGTCTTTTCAAAATGTTCCTTGAACATCAATATCAAGACGGAGCCCCCGGGCGCCAAAATCTATATGAAAGAATACATGACTCCGGAGAGCGATTGGACATATCTCGGAGTTACGCCGATCGAAAAAATCAGGCTGCCCATCGGAATCTTCAGGTGGAAAATCGAAAAGGAGGGTTATGAGACGGTCCTGGCCGCAGCTTCCACCTGGGATGTCGATATTGGGAAACATGATATCATCATTGCCTATGATCTCGTGAGAACGCTGGACAAGAAAGGAAGCATTCCGCCGGGCATGGTGCGGGTCCAGGGAGCGGAAACGGCTGTCGGGAAGTTGGATGATTTTTACATAGACACGTATGAAATCACAAACAGACAATACAAGGAATTCGTCAACAGCGGCGGATACAGAAATAGGAAATACTGGAAACAGAAATTTATCAAAGACGGAAGAGAACTGACCTGGGAAGAGGCCATCAAGGAATTCGTGGACCAAACAGGTCAACCCGGCCCTGCCTCCTGGCAGGCGGGAGATTATCCCGAGGGGCAGGCCGATTATCCAGTTTCAGGGATCAGCTGGTACGAAGCCGCGGCGTGCGCAGAATTTGTCGGGAAAAGCTTACTGACAGGATATCATTGGGGTTTGGCAATGGGCGAATTCACTCCGGTGATTACTTATCCACAACTCGGAGGTTTCGCCATATTTGCGCCTTTCAGCAATTTCAAGGGCAAAGGCCCGGTTGCCGTGGGGAGCCTTCCCAGCATAACATCCTACGGGGTCTTTGACATGGCCGGGAATGTGCGGGACTGGTGCTGGAACGAAACCCCTAAAGGAAGGGTTATCAGAGGCGGCGCCTGGGACGATAACACTTATATGTTCACCGATTTGAGCCAAACTCCTCCTTTCGATCGTTCCGCTAAAAATGGGTTTCGCTGTGCTCTCTACCTTAATCCCGCTAAAATCCCCGGATCAGCGTTTCAGAAGGTGACGCTGGGTGAAACACAAGATTTTTCTAAAATAAACCCGGTTCCGGATTCCATTTTTCAGGTTTACAAGGAGCAATTTTCTTACGACAAGACGGATTTGAACGCCCGCGTGGAATCGAGGAACGAAAGCCCTGAAGGCTGGATCCAGGAGAAGATCACCTTTGATGCCGCTTATGGCGGTGAGCGGGTCATTGCCTATCTTTTTCTTCCCAAGAATGCGGCGCCCCCTTATCAGACAGTCATCTATTTTCCCGGCTCGGCTTCTGAATATCAAAGGTCGAGTCAAGACCTGGAGAGCTATTATGAATATCCCATGTTCCTCTCCTTTATCGTGAAAAACGGCCGGGCCGTTCTCTATCCCGTTTATAAAGGGACTTTCGAGCGGGGAAGTGCCACCCTGTGCGCCATCCTTGATACGCAATGGAATTCTTATCAATATACTGAATTATTCATTCAAGAAGTCAAAGATCTTAAAAGATGCATCGACTATCTGGAAACCCGCCGGGATATTGACAGCGGTAAGATTGCCTACTACGGAATGAGTTGGGGCGGGCTGCTCGGAGCGATCATTCCCGCCGTGGAAGAGCGTTTTAAAGCCAGTGTCCTGCTGGGCGCCGGGTTTGGATTCATGGGGCTTGCTGCGCGCCCTGAAGTAAATCAATTAAATTATGTGACCCGGGTGAAAACCCCGACCCTGATATTAAACGGCAGGTATGACGGCTATTTCGGTGCCGATATGGTCAAGCAGATGTTCGACCTTCTGGGGACTCCGACCGAGCAGAAGCTGCTGAAATTTTACGAAACCGACCATATCGCTCCCAGAAACGAGTTCATCAAGGAAACCCTGGCCTGGCTCGACCGCTACCTAGGGCCGGTGAAATAGATAATAACTTCCGATAAGAAAAGAACTCCTGTTTACGCCAAGTTTGACAGCATCTCTTCTGATGATTTACCATCTTTGATGATGGGAGAAGGCTAAGATCACGGCAAAACAGTGCGGGGACAAAGGAGGCATCATGTTCCCGGCAACTCGCGCCCGGACGACATCGGAATCGATTAAGCTGCGACCCGCTTCTCGGCGTCTGGCAAACCGCATCCTTGACTACTTGTGCCTGTGTTGCATCGGCGTGATTCTCTGGCCCGGCGGCACCATCAGGGCAGAGGACGTGGCGCACAAAGTCGTCGTCGATTCAGCGCCGTCTCACGCCGTGAACTCCTTCAGCCCCGTGCGCGCCCTCGGCGCAGGTGTCGACCGGCTGAGGCTCGGAATGGCCGACAAATTGCTGAGTGAGGCTTTTCTGAAGGAGGTCCTGTCTGCGGGCTGGCAGTCTGTGACCTATCGCCAGAACACAGAGCTTCACGTGGAGGCGTGGCATTGGAATCCGCAGGGGAAGTGGAGCGATCCTTCGGGCAGAGGCTACTTCACGGGCAACGCCGAACCTTCCGAGATGATTCGCCACTCGTATGCTTATCCGCTCCCTCGCCGCGGCTTCACCCGGAACAGCGGAACCGAGCGCGGTTACTCTCGCCTAACCGACGGAAGCCTCGATACCTACTGGAAGAGCAATCCTTATCTGACTCAAACGTTCACCGGGGAGGACGACTCGCTCCACCCACAGTGGGTGACACTCGACCTGGGAGAAAAATTGGAGATCAATGCCGTCCGGATTGCCTGGGCCGAGCCATACGCGCGAAACTACAGGGTCCAGTTCTGGACGGGCGAAAATGATCCTGTGAATGCCCCAACGAAAGGCGTTTGGCAGATGTTTCCGCTGGGGCGAGTGACGGAGGGCCGCGGCGGAACGGTCACAATGCGCCTCGCTTCCTGGCCGATCCCAGTAAGATACGTGCGCATCTGGATGACTTCGTCTTCCAATACGTGCGATACACATGGCTCGGCCGACCGGCGCAACTGCGTGGGCTTCGCGATTCGCGAATTGAGTGCCGGGACTCTGTCCGCAGATGGCAGATTTCAAGACCTTGTCCGCCATTCTGCCGACGGGCAGCAGACCGCCACCCTTTGCTCCTCCGTTGATCCATGGCACGAGCCGTCCGACCTCGATGAAAAAGCCGGAGACCAGGTCGGGCTTGACCTCTTTTACACGTGCGGGGTCACCCGAGGTCTTCCGGCGATGGTCCCGGTGGCGATGACCTATTCCACGCCCGAAGATGCCGCAGCGCAGATGGCGTATCTCGAGAAGCGTCATTATCCGATCTCATATGTCGAGATGGGCGAAGAGCCCGACGGGCAGTACATGCTGCCCGAAGACTACGGTGCGCTCTACCTGCAGTTCGCTTCGGCAATTCACCAGGTTAATCCCAAACTGAAATTGGGCGGGCCGGCCTTTCAGGGAGTGACGAGCGACGTCGAAGTCTGGCCGGACGCAGAAGGGAGAGTCTCCTGGCTCGGCCGCTTCATCGACTACCTGAAGGCCCGCGGCCGCCTGAACGACTTGGCGTTTTTCTCCTTTGAACACTATCCCTACGAGCCGTGCGATATATCCTGGAGCGACCTCTATAATGAGCCCGGGCTGATTACCCACATCCTCGAGGTATGGCGAGACGACGGCTTGCCCCCGGATGTCCCGATGTTCGTCACCGAGGTCAACCTGTCCTGGCAAACCGGTGAGTCGTTCGTGGACATCATGGGCGGCCTCTGGTTCGCCGACTACACCGGCGCCTTCCTGACAGGCGGAGGGAACGCCAGCTACTTCTTCCATTATATGCCGTCGCCGCTGCGGCCCGGATGCAACAACTCGTGGGGATCTTTTGGCCTGTTCAATGTGGATGCGGAGTTCCGGGTGAAAGGGTACTTTGCCCAGTACTTCGCCTCACAGCTTCTGACGCGGGAATGGGTGCAGCCCATAGACGCAGAGCACCGGGTTTTTCGCGCCTCGAGCGATGTGCGCGATGCCTCCGGAAACGTCCTGCTCACGGCCTATGCGCTCGAGCGTCCCGACGGTCAGTGGTCTCTGCTGCTCATCAACAAGGATCGCGAGAATGCCCACCTGGTGCGGATCGCTTTCCATGATGCGGGCACGAAGAACGACCGCTTCTTGTCAGGACCTGTGGATCTTATCAGCTTCGGAGCCGGCCAGTATGAATGGCATGCCAACGGAGCCAAAGGTTATGCGGAACCGGACGGCCCTCCAGTAAGAGCCAAAATCGCCGGAGACGCGGAGACGGAGTATGTGCTGCCGAAGGCCTCCATTACGGTAATCCGCGGCAAAACCAGCGGAACATGAGCCGTTTGGCGATTTTATCCACTCCGCGTCCACTCAGGCCCTAGTCTTCGTTCTCGTTGAATCGTGCTTGCCTATGTGTTATAAGTCAAAGCGTCTTAACCTAAGGGAAACGTGAATTTAGCGGGTCCACATGAACAATAACCTAAAAACCTTAATTCTGAGCTTATTCATCGTGTTTCTTGTTGTGGGATGTGCCAAAAAAGGAGATCAAACAGCCAAAGGGGTTTCTCAACAGGAAGAAACTTCAGGGGTCGTATCCGTAGAAGGCGCTGAACTGCACTATGTTATAGAAGGAAGGGGAGCTCCCTGCCTGGGTCTCGGTCATTCAGAGAGCGCACGCCGAATATTGTCTCAGGAGTTGAGAAATCATTTCAGGTTTGTTTTTTTGGACTTAAGGCACGATGTTCAGTCCAATTCTTCGTTAGAGATATCCAGGATAACGCTTGATACATATCTTGATGACATTGATAAAGTTCGCAGAACTTTAGGCCTTGATAAAACTGCTGTTTTCGGACACTCAATTCACAGCTATGTCGCTCTTGAATATGCCCGGAAGTATCCTAAAAATGCGTCTCATGTGGTCATGACGGGTAACACGCCATACCGGCTTGCAGCCGAAGCGGCTGATGAATTCTGGGAATCCGATGCTTCAGCTGAAAGAAAGATGATTCTTAAACAAAACTGGGAAAAAATAGCAGAAGATGAACTTAGCCGGATGAAGCCTAAAGAAAGGGTTGTTAAAACTTACATGGCCATGACTCCAAAACTCTTTTATAATCCTACGTACAATTTGTCGTGGATATATGAAGTTGTGGAATCTAATCAGGATATTGCTAATCATCTATTTAAAGTTATTTTCAAAGATTATGACATCGCCAAAAGACCTGGTCGGGTTGAGACACCAGTGTTTCTGGCAATTGGGCGCTACGATTATTTATGGCCTTACTTCCTCTGGGATGATAGAAAAGATGTTTTACCAAATCTTTCCTACAATCTCTTCGAGAAAAGCGGTCATTTTCCAATGGTTGAGGAACAGGAATTGTTCGATAAGAAACTGATTGAATGGATTAAGAGTCATTAATCAAAGAATTTTCTAAGGAGTGGAAGCTTGGGTTGTCAAAGATTACTTAGGTCTTTGTATGCAACTCGGGTAGGGATTCGATGAACTTCCCCCCCTAAGGCCATAGCGGAGGAGGACGCCGACCTTGGAGTGCCCGAAGTCGAGGATGCGAGGAAGAGGCTGGCGGGGTTGAAGAGCACATCACAGGGTAGCTCGTCGGGCCGCCCTTTATTTTTTCTTCTCCGGAGCCCAACGCACGGGAATACGGATTTCCGAAGTCAGGCAGTCCAAGCCTGCGTTGGCGTCTTCCTGGGACAGGGCGTTCGTCAGTAGTCCCTTGACGGGCACGACCTGGAACCCGGCCGAGACATAGGCCGTCGCGGCCGCCTCGTCGAGCTCCTTGAACCCGAACAGGGGCATGTAAACCTTTTTCGTATCTCCATAGACTTCGACCAGGACGTTGGAATAATTGAAGCCGATGCCCATGGTCGCGTCGTTGGCCTCGTCTTTGTCCGTGAGCCCGTTGGGCAAAAAAGGAATTCGGACGATCCGATAGCCGAGCTTAGCCAGGTAATCCGCCGCCGCGTCGTACCGGTCGGCCAGCTTTTGGGCCCTGGCCATGCCAAGGTCGAGGAGCTTATGCTTGTCCCAGGCCAGGCGTTCGACGATCTGGGCCTCGGTGACGGGAATTAAGGCTGCCAGGAAGCCTTCCTCGACCAGCACCCGCGGCAATCCGCGCTCGACAGCCCGGCGCGCCTCGGCGCTCATCTTGCCCACGATATTAGCCGCCATCCGGGTGTCGGCCACGAAAAGAGTGCGCTTGCCGTTCTTGGCCTTGTCGCCGACGCCCAAGTAGACGTCGGTATGGTAGGCCGCCTGGGCACCAGTGTGCCGGACCTGCTTTTTGGTGAAGAGAAACTTGCCTTTTTTGAGCTGCTCGAAAAACAGGTCTTTTTCCGGGACGACTAGCTTTTTATCGGGGGCAAGGATTTGGTGGACGAGCCTGGCGTGGGCTTCGAACTTTTCCTCAAAACCGGGAAGATCCTCGGGCTTGATGTCCTTGGCCATGTCGTAGAGCGTGTCATAGCTTCGGCTCCCGTACTCGACCCAGCGGGCCTGGGTTTTAATCCCCAGCAGAGTATCCATGCCTATGAAAACTTCATCTTCTGTGGTCCTGATGTTGCCTCCTCCTCGATGAATCATGCCGGCCCAGGCTGTAGCTCCCTCAATGACCTGATCCCAGATCGTAACCGGGAAGGGCTTTTCATTGAACCCGCAGTCGAGAACAATAAGGTTATTCCGGTCGTCGGTCAGGAGGATATAGGCGTCCCGCGCCCAGGGATAGAACTGGCTGGTCTTGACGTCGACCTCGAGGAACTTGATTCGGTTCGTTCCGTCGGGCAGTTTTTCTTCGGCCAGGGGCTTCAGACTCTCCCGTGCTTTTCGGGCTTGCGCATCCTTGCCTAGGAGGATGATAAATCCGACATCTTTGTCCATCTTGGTCAGCAATTCCTTGTAGAGGACGGTCTGGTCGAACCAAAAGCCGAGGTCTTCGCCGCTCCCGTAGTGAAGGATGATCACCCGGATTTTTCCGTCGACGTTTGATACAAGGTTACCGGCAGACAGCGGCGAGGATAATATCAAGGCCAAGCCGATGACGGCTGCAAGAACGGGCCAAACCCGCTTCCAGGTCCAACGTGTTGCACCATGGTTTTGCATCGTTCTCCTCCTCGCATGACGAATCTCGAAATCGAGAGCCGCGCGTGGCTCCCCTTGAAACTCGGCGGCCGCGCCGCCTGAGTAAACCTTCGTGCACCAATTTTGCCTCACCCAATTTTTAGGGAGGATAAAACGTAGGGGGAGAGGATGTCAAGTTGCGGTCAAAATAGCGGAAGGCGGGCTTAGAGGCCGTGGAGCAACATAAGCGTGTCCTTGATCTCTGGAAGGACGCCGACCTCGGAGTGCCCGAAGTCGAGGATGCCAGGAAGAGGGTCGATAGAATCCAATTTTGGGCCGGTCTTGGCAATTGTGACTTAATTGTGACTTGTCCTCGCCAATTTACATCGGCTCTCTCATAGGGTAATATTGTTCTCACGGAGCGCCTGTAGCTCAGTGGATAGAGCGACGGACTCCGGATCCGTAGGTCGCAGGTTCGACCCCTGTCAGGCGCGCCACCTTTCCCCTTATTTTACAGGCTGTTCCTTTAAGCGCCAATAGCCGGGATAAAGCGGGTTTAGGCAAATTTTGTGACGTTTTTGTGACACGGGGGAGAAGCCCATTATTTTATCTGATATTATTTGCCCATTGATATGTGAAGCCATATTAAGGCATTTCCAAATGTATTAAAAAAATAGGCTCTTCCGACATTTTAATGGGTAACAAGATGAGATAAAATGGCTCCGAAAGGATCGGAGTCATGGAAGATAGAGAACTTTACCGTCATGTTTTGGGGCTTGAGAAACCGTGGCGAGTGGACAGGGTTCAGTTGGACATCCAACGAGAACAGGTGGACGTTTGGGCGGTACATGATGAAGGACAACGTTGGCCGTGTCCCGAATGCGGGATCTCTCTTTCGGTCTATGACCATGCGGCCGAGCGTGCTTGGCGCCACCTGGACACCTGCCAGTTCAAGACGTTTCTTCATGCCCGGATGCCCCCGGGTGGAATGTCCGACTCACGGGGTGAAACAGGTGAAGGTCAGCTGGGCGGAAGAACATTCGCGATTTACGGCGCTTTTTGAGCGGTTGGCCATTATGGTGCTGAAGGAGGCCAACGTCGAGGGGGCGGGGAAGATCTTGCGGATCAGTTGGGACGAAGCCTGGCAGATCATGGGACGGGCGGTGGAAAGAGGCCGGAAGCGGAAAAAGCGGCGGGTGGTCAAAAAAATGGGAGTGGATGAGAAGTCGCTGGGAAAAGGGCATAACTATCTGACCCTGGTCTACGACCTGGAAGCAGCGACTGTGGAGCACATCGAGGACGATCGACGGAAGGAGAGCCTGCGCGATTTTTGGAGCTACCGGTCTCCGGCCCGGGCTTTGAACCATTTTAAGGCTTGGTATGCCTGGGCCATTCGGTCGCGGTTGAAACCGATCAAGGAGGTAGCCCGGATGTTTCGGAAGTATTGGGTAAACATCCTGACCTTCCTGAAACACCGGATTACCAACGCCGTCAGCGAGGGTTTGAACTCGACGATCCAAACAATCAAGAAGATGGCCCGCGGATTTCGCAACCGCGAACACTTCAAAACTGCGATTTATTTTCATTGCGGCGGGCTAAATCTTTACCCTGTTACCCGCAAAAATGGCGGATGAGCCTAGAATTCTGAAAGGAGGAGGTATTTATGAGAATCGGTGTCTTAAAAAAGGTATCGTTTGGGATCTTTGCGATATACAAGACTGCAATTATCACAAGATCATTTCCTATGAAAAAAATAGCTAGACTTTTCTTATTGATAATCCTGACATCGCAAGTTACATATTCTTTTGCTCAAAATCCAAAGATTTATTGGAGTTTCGAAAAAATTGAAAACCGAAGAACGCAAGAGGTTATCAACGGAGATTGGGATACTTTGGAAGGATTTTATATGGAAGCGCCCGGCGTTAAAGGCAAAGCTTTAAGGCTCGATGGTTTTACGACCTGTTTAAAAGGAACCGGAACCGGCCAAATGGAAGTTAAGAAAGAGCTCACGCTGGAAACCTGGATCGCTTTGGGTGAATATCCCTGGAACTGGTGCCCCCTACTTACAACCGAATCCGACGAGGTTAAAGGATACCGACTCATGATAGGTCCGCTAGGGCAAGCCTCTATGGAAGTTGCAATTGGTGAACAATGGATATGCTGCACCAGTGAAAAAGAAGCTCTTCCCCTTAGGAAATGGATGCATGTCGTGGGGGTGTACCGTGCAAATTCTGAGTTGGCCCTCTATATTAACGGTGAATTAAAAGCCTCTTGTCACATCAATGGATCAATGAGTACCTCTAAATCCAAATACCTGTTGGGCATGGTTGCGTTCCCCGGCAAACCGTCCGACATCCATCGCACGTGGGGAACCGTTGCCGCCTATTATGGAATTGATGGAATACTGGATGAAGTGAAAGTGTATGATGTGGCCTTGTCTGAAGAACAAATTAAAAACAACTTCGCTTCCGTAACGATTAAGGATCCAGATATATCACCCAGGAAGCTGCCAACCATTGAAAAACATCCCGGACGATTCGGGGCATTTTATACGAAACTCAAATACTATCCGGGTTGGGATAATCTTTGGCCGGTTGCTGATGATCCGGATATTGTCGTCTGCTTTGACAGGTCTCCCGTCAAACTCGTTTTCTGGAGAGGCACACGCTACGGCGCTTCCTGGGTTTCTGAGAATGAGAACTGGATGACAGACCAAAGCGTCGAAGCCTGGGAGGATAGTTCAAATGACCGGGAAGGATGCTTTGAGCACATGCAGGATAGACATTGCCGGTTTTCCCATGTCAGAATAATTGAGAATAATGACGCCCGCGTTGTGGTGCATTGGAGATACGCTCCGGTCAGTGCCTATGATCACACCTGGAGACCCGATCCCA
>Ga0315280_10002354_pt1 | contig 30750 bp, 21 predicted proteins | sample YL17G06_40_MG_FD_203697 | JGI IMG/M metagenome (GOLD analysis project Ga0315280, IMG submission 203697) | Sediment microbial communities from Yellowstone Lake, YNP, Wyoming, USA - YL17G06_40 | ecosystem: Environmental > Aquatic > Freshwater > Lake > Sediment | place: USA: Wyoming | collected... | reverse complement strand
CTGTACGAGCTGACGGCGTTGCTCGGCGGGAAGATTTCCGGCGAGCACGGCATCGGGCACAAGCGCAAGGGCTACATGCCGATGTTCGTCTCACCCGCGTACATAGAGATGATGCGGGCGGTCAAGCGGGCGATGGACCCCAACAACGTCCTCAATCCGGGGAAGATATTCGATCTGTAGGACTGGCGACCCCAACCGCGACTCAACGCGGTTGGGGAGCCATCGCAGGCGGCCTAGTCACGCTCTGGACTGCGATCTTGTCGATTCGGAACGCGCCCATCAGCTCGATCAGGCCCAAGTAGTCGGTCGGGCTGCCGTCGCCGGAGGCCATGGCGATGTGGCTGAGGTCGTAGCCGCGCTCCACGGTCGGGTCGATGTTGTACCACTCGTTGCCAATGTAGACCCTCACCCACGCGTGCGGGCCGAAACCCGCGCCAGTCTCGCCCAGGTCGGCCATGTACAGTAGCCCGGCGACCACCTGGGCGGGGATGCCGACGGCCCGGCACATCGCCGCCGCCAGCACGGCGTGCTCGGTGCAGTCGCCGCGGCGGGTCTTGACCACCTCGCTGGCCGGGGCGTAGCCAACCGAAAAGTCCTTCTCGGTGATGTAGTTGCGGACGAACCTCTCGATCCGCCTGGCGGCCTCGGCGGCGTCCCTGGTCGCCCCGAGGGCCTGGCGGGCCAGGGCCACGATCTCCGGCCGCTGCGACTCCAGGTACATCGAAGGCTTCAGCGATGCCTTCGCCGATGGATCGGTGCCGGCATATGGAAACCCGATGCCCTTGGGGGCACGCTGGGCCGTCACGATCACGGTCAGCCCGCTAGGGTCGGCCGAGACCTTCTGGTTGTCGAAGGCCGGCACGTTCAGCTTGGCCCCCACGTTCGGCACCAGGTGATAGGTGATGCTCTTGGCCGTCGGGAGACTATCCAGCCGCACCGGGCTGGCGATGATCGTCTTGGCGACCAGGTCCAGCGGGGCGTTCTGTCCCAGGGCGTAGTCCTTCGAGCAGGTGACTATCTCCAGGTTCATGCCGCTCTCGGCGGTGACGGTCTTGCGCGACTTGTACTCGTCGTTGACGTAGCTGGTGACCGTGACGCCGGAGGCGTCGTTGATCACTTCCCAGAGGTCTTCCTGATGGCCGAGAACGTCCACCTCCTTCCGGCCGGCCACGCGGACGTTGGCCTCGAGCCCGCGCAGCATCGTCGCATCGAACATCACGAGCGAGTACTGGATGCCCTCCTTGAGGCCTTTTTGCTTCTGTAGGAGCAGCATCCCCTCGCTCAGCAGCGCCCCAGCCGGCCAGTCCCCCTCTAGCTGCTGCGTCTGGCCGCCGGAGGTCATTACGACCTTCAGTTTGCCGTCCGGCGTGACAGTACCTTCGACCTTCTGGGACATGATCGATAGGTCCTGGATGTTGGTGAACGCCAGCGGCTTGCCGTCGGTGGTCTCGACGTGCTTTTGGGTGACCGTCGCGGAGAAGGGCGCGCCCATGCGCTCGGCATTGATGACCGTCTCGCTGGTGGTAGTCACCGTCCCCGCCTCGACGGTCCGCGTCTGCACCGTGTGCCCGATCTTGGCGCCGTTGGCGAAGATCGCGAAGTACTCCACCTCCTCCGCCGCGGGGGCGGTGACCGAAGCAGCAAACACAAACAAGGTCGCCGCCAAGAGCGACTTCCTGGACATGGGCCATCCTTTCTTTTGTCGCCGCCGTCTCTGCCCGGACGGGCCCGATCCCCACGCAGTGCGAGGACTTCGCCCTCCATGTTATCCGTCCCGGTAGTGCTGCTCAAGCACGGCGTGCCAGTGGTCCGGGCGGCTGACCGCGACGAAGGCCGCGCGGACGGCGGCCGGCGTGGGGTGCATGCGGGCGTACTTGATGCCGAACTTACGCATGACCTTGCCGGCCCGCTGGCCGTGGACGCTCCGGGCGTGCTCGAAGTGCCAGGCCAGGTGCTCGCGCTGCTCGGCGAGCGATGGCCTGTAGGGCTCGCGTCCGGCGGCCAGGTCCGCTGCCTGCCGGAAGAACCAGGGATTGCCCAGCACGCCGCGGGCCGCGGCCACCGCGTCCACGCCGGTCTGCTCGAGCATGGCCAGGGCGTCGGCCGGCCGCAGCACGTCGCCGGAACCGATGATCGTCTTGTCGGCGAAGCGCCGCTTGACCTCGGCGGTGAACTGCCAGTCCGCCCGGCCGGTGTACTTCATCTCCACGCTGCGGGCGTGGACGCAGATGCCGGCGGCGCCGGCGTCGAAGGCCGCCTCGGCGATCCGCCAGAATGCGCTGTCATCGTCGGCGTTGCGGAACCTCTGCCGCAGCTTCAGCGTCACAGGCCGGTCCGCCGCCGCCAGCACCGCCCGCGTTATCTCGACCGCCGTCTCGGGCCGGCTCATCAGGTAGCCGCCCCGCCTGCGGGCCAGGGCCTTGCGAACAGGGCAGGCGAAGTTCAAGTCGATTGCGTCAAAGCCCATCTGGCACAGGGCGACGGCGGCGGCGGCCATCATCTCGGCCGTCCCGCCGATGAGTTGGCCGGCCAGCGGGTGGTCGGCCTGGTCCAACTGCACCAGCCGGCGGCGGAGCTTGCCGTCGGTCAGCATCAGCTTGTCGAGCATCATCTCGGTTGTGCAGTAGATCACCCCGTGACGGCGGCACAGCAGCCTGAAGGCCAGGTCGCTGTAGCCGGCCAGCGCCGCCAGGACTACCGGAAAGCCCACGGTGATGTCGCCGATCTGGAATGGCTTCAACTCCACACTTACGCCCGGCTAGTATAGCGTGGCGGTTCATGTGGTTTCACGGTATTCCGGTCCTCTCTGCTCGCCCAATCGGCTTCTTGTTTCACCGGCGATGTCCTATCATCAGGCAATGATTTCCAAGGCGCTGAAGGTCGCGATCGTTTCGCTGGGCTGTCCCAAGAACCTAATCGACAGCGAGAAGATGCTGGGCATCCTTGCCGGCGCCGGCTGCGTCGTGGGCGCGCCGGAAGAAGCGGCCGACGTGATCATCGTCAACACCTGCGCGTTTCTGGACTCGGCCAGGCGGGAGTCGCTGGAGACGATCGCAGAGGCGGTGGGCCGCAAGCGCCGCGGCCGGGCGAGGCGCGTGGTTGTCGCCGGATGCCTGCCCAGCCGCGACGGGCGGGCGCTCTATGACCTGGCCGACGGCGTCGACGCGGTGGTGGGGGTCAACGATCGCGGGGCGATTCTTCAGGCCGTGCGGGGGGAGGGCAGGATAACCCGCCTGACGCCGCACTGGCGAGCGGGCAAGCAGGGCAGCGACCGCGGGCGGTTCCGTCTCACCCCGCGCCACACCGCCTACCTGAGGATCGCCGAAGGGTGCTCCCGGCAGTGCACGTTCTGCACGATCCCGGCTATTCGCGGCCCGCTGCGGTCTAAAACGCCCGCCCCCATCCTCGCCGAGGCCAGGGAGCTTATTGCCGACGGGGCGGTGGAGCTGAACCTCATCGCCCAGGACACGACCAGCTACGGCCGGGACCTGGGCGGGCCGTGCAACCTGGCCGGACTGCTGCGGAAGCTGGACCGCCTACGCGAGCTGCGCTGGCTGCGGCTGATGTACACCTACCCGCGGCGGTTCACTGACGATCTGATCGCGGCCATTGCCGAGTGCCCCTGCGTTGTTCACTACGTGGACCTGCCGCTTCAGCACATCTGCGACCCGATCCTTCGCCGTATGGGCCGGGGCGTGTCGCGAAAGGGCACTGAGACGTTGCTGGCCAAGCTGCGGCGGCGGATACCGGACATGGCCATCCGCACCACCTTCATCGTGGGGTTCCCCGGCGAGACGGAGCGGCAGTTTGCCGAGCTGCTGGAGTTGGTGAAGGCATTCCGGTTCGAGGCGGCAGGGGTGTTCGAGTTTTCACCGGAGCGGGGTACGCCCGCCGCGGCGATGGCCGGCCAGATCAGCCGGGCGGTCAAGGCCGAGCGCGCCCGCCGGCTGATGCTCGCCCAGCAGGAGATAGCCTTTGCCGCCAACCGGCGCAAGGTGGGCGGACGCATCGAGGTGCTTGTTGACGGCGTCGACTCGGCCGGGCGCTGCGTCGGCCGGCATTGCGGCCAGGCCCCGGAGGTGGACAGCCTCTGCATCCTCACGTCGCGCTGCCTGGCCGGCCGATTTGTTACCGGTACGGTCGTAGGCTGCGACGGCTACGATCTGGTCGTCCGGCCCGAGCGGCTGCGCGAGTGAGTTTGCCGTTGACGCGGCGTGTTGCGTTCAAGACGATTGTGGGCCGAGACGAAGCTGGTCGCGGTCGATGCAATCGGCAACTAAATGAACTGGAAGCTGCCAAATCAGTTGACCGTCGGGCGAATCGCCATCTCGGCGATATTCTTCGTGCTGCTGGGTCTGTATGAGCCTCACACGGCGTGGGGCTGCTGGGTGCTCAACGGGGCGTTCGTGCTCTATCTCGTTGCGGGCGTCACCGACGTGCTGGACGGCTACCTCGCCCGGCGGATGAAGGTGGAGAGCGCCTTCGGGCGAATAAGCGACCCCTTCGTCGACAAGGTGCTGGTGGTGGGGGCCTTTGCAATGCTGGCCGGATCGAACTTCGCCCTCCAGGGCGGCGCCAAGTCGCTGGACCACACGCTGGAGCGCTGGCTGACGGGTGGAATGGCCTCGGCCGTCCAGGCGTGGATGGTGGTCGTCATACTGGCCAGGGAGTTCATCGTCTCCGCCGTGCGCGGCTACAGCGAGAGCCGCGGCGTGAACTTCCCCGCGACCTCGGCCGGCAAGATCAAGATGTTCGTGCAGTCAGTGGCCATCTGCACCATCCTGCTCCAATTGGCCAACCTGCCAAACGCGTCCTGGATCATATACCTTAAGATCGGGATGGTCTGGCTGGCGGTCGCCGTGACGGTGGTCAGCGGCCTGGCCTACGTGGGCAAGGCAAGGAGGCTCCTGGCCGGCGATGAGTAGGTTCGGCAAGCTGATCGCGACCGGCCTGGGCACGGGCTACCTGCCGGTCGCGCCGGGCACGTGGGCGTCGCTGGTGCCCTGCGCGATATTCCTGGCGCTGGGCTTCGCCAGCGGCAGCAGTCTCGCTTCTCAGCTCATCGTCGCAGTTGTGATGACCATGCTGGCGCTGCTGTGCTCGATCGCGTGCATCGCCCTGGGGCCGAGTGTCGAGCGGACCTTCGGCCGCACCGATCCGCGCCAATGCGTGATAGATGAATGGGCCGGCCAGGCCGTGGCCCTGATCATGCTGCCGATCGGAGTCGGCGCGTCGATGCTGAAGATCGCAGCCACGGCCTTCGTCCTGTTCAGGATTGCTGACATAATCAAGCCTCCGCCAGGGCGGCGATGGGAGAAGCTGCCGTTTGGCTGGGGCGTGTTGATGGACGACATCGTGGCCGGCGTCTACGCCAACGTAGCGGCGCAGTTTATCCTGAGAGTGGGGCTGAAACAGTGACTGCGCGACCGAATTCCCGGCTTGTCTTGGCCGCGCTGATTGCCTCTGCCTGCCTGGCGCTGGGTGCTTCGACGATGCCCGGCTCGGCGTCGGCGGCAGCGGAGCGCATCACTGCCGGCCAAGCGGCGATTCTCGGCGTCGTGGAAGGGCTGACCGAGTACCTCCCGATCTCTTCCACCGGGCACCTGATCCTGACCAGCCACGCGATGGGCCTGACCCATTACCAGGCGGGCGGCGGGGCATTCGGGGCGGGCCTGGCCAAGACTCAGGCCATCGACGCGTTCGAGATCGTCATCCAGCTCGGCGCGATCCTGGCCGTGGTGGGCCTGTACCGCCGGCGGGTGGGGCAGATGCTCACCGGCCTGGTCGGACGAAACTCCGCCGGGCTGAAGCTGGTGGGGCTGCTGCTGGTGGCCTTCGTCCCGGCGGCGGCAGTTGGCCTGGCGTTGCACAAGCCGATCAAGGAGCACCTTTTCAGCCCGGGCGCGGTGAGCCTGGCCCTGGCGGTCGGAGGCGCGGCGATGATCGCGTGCGAGTACTTCTTCTGGATTCGCCGGAAAGGCCAGCCGCGCACCCAGATCGACACGATGACCCTCCGCCAGGCGTTGGCGATCGGCCTGGTGCAATGCCTGGCGCTCTGGCCGGGCACGTCGCGCAGCATGGTCACAATCGTCGCGGCCCTGGTCGTTGGGCTGGACATGGTCGCCGCGGCGGAGTTCAGCTTCCTGCTGGCCCTGCCCACGCTCGGTGCCGCGACGCTCTACGAGGCCGCAAAGAGCCACCAGCAACTGCTCGCCACCGCCGGGGCAGGGGGGCTGATCATCGGCCTGGTGGTCAGCGGCGTCGTGGCAGCCGTGGCGGTGAAGGCGCTTGTCCGGTGGCTGACGCGGCACGGTCTGATACCGTTCGGCATCTATCGCATCATCCTGGCAGGCGTGGTGTACGTGTACTTCTTGATGATGAGGTAGGTCCCAAGGGGGCATCTGAAAAGGATTTTGTGCTCGAAGGCTCCTCGCCCGAAGGGGGCGGGCTTGGGCAGTTCTCGCCTGTCCGGGTGGAGCGGCTGCTGGCGCCGCTGCCCCACGAGGGAAGGGTGCGGGTCATGCAGGCCCTGGGCGACATCGCCGTCAGCGCCAAGCAGCTCAGCAAGGCCACCGGCTTTCGAGGCGGCGCCTTGTACCACCACCTGAAGGAGCTGGAATACGCGGGCTATGTCGCATCCGAGCGGGACCGCTACCGCCTGACGAAGGTGGGCCGTCAACTGTTGCTGACCGTGCTGTGCATGGCCAATGAGATCATCAGGGAGCGGGGCGAGCAAGGACTGAGCATCCGTTCGACCTGGCTGGAGGAAAAGCCACCCTCGCCACGGCCCGGCAAGGCAAGGCAGCGCCCGAGCCGAAAGAAAAGCCGGGGCGCGTGACGCGCCGCCTGGACCTGCCCCCCGCGTCCGCCGACTGGCGTCAGGGTCTACGGAATCTTGCTTTTGAGGGCCTTGGCGGCGGCCTGGGGGTCTGCGGCGGCGCAAATGGCTGCTGAAACGGCCACGCGCTTCGCGCCGACGGCCAAGAGCTGGTCGATGTTGTCGATGTTTATGCCGCCGATGGGCACGACGGGCGGTGATATCTCCCTGGCCGCCTGGCGCAGCAGCTCCGGGCCGACGGGCGGGCCGGCATCCTTGGTGGCGGTCTCGAACATGGGCCCGACGGAGATGTAGTCGGCTCCCTCCATGACTGCCCCGTGTGCCTGGTCGATGGAGTGGGTGCTGCGGCCAACAAGCGCCCCCGGGCGCAGCAGCGTGCGTGCCTCGGCGATGGGCAGGTCGCCCTGGCCGAGGTGGACGCCGTCGGCGCCGACGATGGCGGCGATGTCTGCCCGATCGTTGATGATGAAGAGCTTGCCTGTCCCGTCGGTCAGTTCCCGCAGCTCCGCCGCCAGGGCCAGCAGTTCGGCGTCATAGCCGTCCTTGTGGCGAAGCTGGATGGCGTCGGCCCCGCCGGCGATGGCCAGGCGGGTCGTCTCTCGGACGCTTCCCCTGCACAGGCAGGGGGTGATGAGCACGTAGAGCCTGACCTCCGCGAACCTGCCCGCCACGGCCAGCTTGCCGATCAGCCGGCTCTCCAGCGTGTAGGCGTCGTAGCGCATCCGCTCGATCCGCAGCACCTCCTTGGGCGCGACGAACTTGCCATACTCCTCGATGGTCCGCAGCGCCTCGGTGAGCCTCTTGCACGCCGCCGTGGCCACGTCGGCCAAGCCGCCCCGGCTGGGCTCGGTGGGGCTGGCGATCTCCGTGCCGATGTCGCCGGGCGTGTCGCGGCTGGCCATCATCTCCGCCACGGGCATGCAGTTGTAGGTCTGCTGAAGGTCGCTGCGCATGTTCTTGGCCATCTGGGTGATGGCGGGGTCGTTCAGGGCGAACCGCCCGCAGTCCTCGGCCACGCGCAGGGCCTCGCGCGCCCGGTTGAAGTTTGCGTCTAGAATCCGATAGACCTCTCGCATAGCTGCCCCTTGGCGCCACTGGCGCCAGTTGTGCTCCGCCGCTAGCCGGTCGGCAACGGGAACTGCCGGCACAGTTCGCGGACGCTGCCGCGCACGGACTTGATGCCCTGTTCGTCGCCGCGGCTGGTCAGGATGCGGTCGATCCAGCCGGCGATGAGCTTCATCTCCTTGCTGCCCATTCCGCGGGTGGTCAGGGCCGGCGTCCCCAGCCGCACGCCGGACGGGTCCGCCGGCGGTCGGGCGTCGAAGGGGATCACGTTCTTATTGGCAATTATACCAGCAGACGCCAACCAGGCGGCTGCGATCCGGCCGGGCAGGTCGCCATCCCGGCTGCGCAGGTCCACAAGGATCAGGTGGTTGTCGGTGCCCCCGGAGATCAGCCGCCACGACCGCGCCATAAGCTCCTCAGCGAGGGCCTTGGCGTTGGAGACGATGGCCGCGGCGTACCGCTTGAACGATGGCTGCATCGCCTCGTGAAACGCGACGGCCTTGGCGGCGATGATGTGCATCAGCGGCCCGCCCTGCATCCCGGGGAAGACCGCGCGGTCGATGGCCCGCGCCCAGTTGCTGCGGCAGAGGATGACCGCCCCTCTGGGCCCGCGGAGTGTCTTGTGCGTGGTGGTGGTCACGAAGTCGCAGACGGGCACGGGATCAGGATGAACGCCGCCGACGATAAGCCCGGCGATGTGGGCGATGTCGGCCATCACGGGGCAGCCGGCCTCCTTGGCGATCTCGCTGAAGCCGGCGAAGTCGATCAGGCGCGGATAGGCCGACGCGCCCACCACCAGCATGTCAGGCCGCTCCCTCAGCGCCAACTCACGTATCTCGTCCAAGTCCAGCATCTCGGTGTCCTTGCGGACCCCGTAGCCGACGGTCCTGTAACAGATGCCCGAGAGATTAATGTCCAGCCCGTGGGACAGATGCCCGCCCTGGTCCAGCCTCATGCCCATGATCTTGGCGCCCGGCTTGAGGGCGGCCACGTACACGGCCAGGTTTGCGCTGGTGCCGCTGTGCGGCTGGACGTTGGCGTGTTCGGCGCCGAAGAGCTTCTTAGCCCGGTCTATGCACAGCTGCTCGATGCTGTCGGACTCGCTGCACCCCTCGTACCATCGCTTGCCGGGGTAGCCCTCGGCATACTTGTCCGTCAGGACGCTGGCGGCCGCCTCCAGGATGGCAGCGGAGGCGTGGTTCTCCGAGGCGATCATCTCCAGCGTGTCGGCCTGGCGGCGCCGCTCGGCCTGAAGTATCTTGGCAACGTCCGGATCCACCTTTTTCAGTGCACTCATGGGCTCTCCAACGCACAGATGGGAAGATGACAAGGCCGTAATGTTAGCTGCTGCCGGCCCGACAGGCAAGTGAACATGCCGCCTAGGATTGTCCGGCGGCGAGTTGGCCCCGACGGGTCCGGCCGATGCTGGACGCAGCCGGCCAGGACCGTTAACCTTCTGGGCCGACGCCGCAGGGGCATCTGCGGCAGAAGGCAACATGCGCACACGGTTGGTATTGGCGGCTGTTCTGGCTCTTTCCGCCGCGGCGGCGGGGCAGCGGGACGATTTGCCTGGCCCGCTGCCTGCGTTCGGCCCGGGCGCGGGCGCTCCAAGCCTGCTGTCTATTGAGCGCCTGGTGCCTTCCCAGAGGCAGGTACCGCCGGGAGGCAAGTTCCACGTAGCGGTGGAGCTGCGTGTCGCGGATGGCTGGGTCTACTACAGCCCCCTGCCGGGCGGCGGCAAGGCCAGCCCGATGCCCGCGAGCATAACCGTCCAGGCCGGCGCGGCGCGGGTCGGCGAGATGCTCTGGTCGCCCGACCAGCCGCACGACACCGACATCGCCGGGGAGATAGTTACGAACTTCGTCTACGTCGGGCGGGCTGTGGCGTACGTGGAGATCACTGCTCCGACGACAGCCCAGCGCGGCCCGCTGGAGATCACAGTCGCGGCCGCTGGGCAGGTCTGCTCTGACAAGGAGTTCAAGTGCGTGCCTGTGCAGGCTGAGGGACGGACGTCCGTGACGGTGGCGTCGGCGGCGGTAGCTAACGAGGACTGGACCGCGGCCCTTGCCGCCGGCCTGTCCTCGGCCATGCCGCGCGGCCGGCTTCGCGGGTCATCGTCGTTGGCCACCGGCGAGCTGCCGGCTAGCCGGCTTGCCACCTGCGCGGGGCTGGGCCTGGCCGTGCTGGCCGGGCTGATCATGAACGTCATGCCGTGCGTCCTGCCCGTCATCCCCATCCGCATCCTCAGCGTAGTTGAGCTGGCCCGCCAGTCGCGCCGCCGTTTCGTCACGGTGGGCCTGGCGTTCGCGGCGGGCGTGGCCAGCCTGTTCGTGGGCCTGGCGGCGGCCAATGTGGTCGTTCGCCTGGCAGCGGGGCAGGTGCTGGACTGGGGCAGGCACTTCCAGTCCGCCCCGTTCCGCGTGGGCATGGCCATGGTCGTGGTGGCGATGGCGGCGAACCTATTCGGCGTGTTCACCGTGCTCGTCCCGCGTCGCCTGGCCGAACTGGAGGGCCGCGAAAAGCGCCAGGGCCACCTTGCCTCGTTCGGCATGGGGCTGATGATGGCTATCCTCGCCACGCCGTGCAGCTTCGCCATCCTCGTGCTGGCCTTCGCGTGGGCGCAGATCCAGCCGCTGTGGCTGGGCAGCTTGGCGATCGTGCTGATCGGCGTCGGCATGGCCGCCCCGCACGCGCTGCTGGTGGCGATGCCCTCGCTGGTCGGCCGCCTGCCCCGCCCGGGGCGATGGATGGACCTGCTGAAGCAGGCGATGGGATTCGTGTTGCTGCTGGTGGCCGTGTGGCTCATCAGCACGCTGAGCTGGACCTACACGGCCTGGGTGACGGGCTATGCGGTGGTGCTGGCGTTCTGCCTGTGGACGTGGGGCACGTGGGTGCGGTACGACTGGCCGGCGGGGAAGAAGGTGCTGGTGCGGGCAGGGGCGGCGGGCTTGGCGGTTGCGGCGGGGCTGTGGATGCTTCGGCCGCCCAGGCCGCTGGCGGTTGAGTTCGTCCCCTTCGATCAGCAGCAGATCGCCCAGGCCCGATCCGCCGGCAGGACCGTGCTGGTGGACTTCACCGCCGCCTGGTGCCTGAGCTGCAAGGTCGTCGATGCCATGATCTATGATAACCCTCGCGTGGCGACTGCGCTCACCGACCGCGGCGTGCTGGCGATGCGCGCGGACGTCACTTCTGCTTCCGCGCCCGCCAACGACCTTCTATACAACCAGCTCCGCGGCGCCCCGCCACTGACGGTTATCTACCCGCCTTCGGGCCCGCCGATCCGCCTGGAGGGCAAGTTCTCCGTTGACGAGCTGTTTGCGGCACTGGACCAGGCCCGCTCCCAAAGTAGAGGCTGACAGGCCCCGACCGGGCGGGGATGGGGCTGTTGGACTTGCAAAAGGGGGGCGCGGGCCTATACTGGACCGACTTCCGGCGGGCGGTGCAAGCCGTCCGTCGCATGCAGGTTGGCAAGCACTGAATCCTAGGAGCCGCTATGGCACTGGAATTCTTCCGTCGGCGTCAGAAGTTGGTATTCGTGATCATGGTCGCGCTGATGGTCAGCTTCCTCATCGGCGGGTACGGCCTGTCGCACGTGGTGGGCAGGTCCGGCGGGGCGCAGACGATCGGGATGACCAGGCTGGGCAAGATCACCGTTCAAGATGTGATGCGGGCTGACGTCGAGCGGATAATCCTGGACGCGATAAACAGGCAGACGCCGGGCCAGGACGCCGAGTACGTCGCCCTGCTCGCCAACGGGGGGCAGTCCGCCATGGCCTACGCCTTGCTGCTGAAGGAGGCGCGAAGCTCATCCATCGACGTGCCCGATGAGGACGTGGACGCGTTCTTGGCGGTTCGCCAGCTTGACGGGGCAAGGCTTCAGACCATGCTGTACTCGCTCAAGGGCAGCTTGCCCGACATCAGCATGCCAATGATCCGCGCCGCCACCGCCGACTGGGTGCGGGTCAAGAAGCTTTTCCTCCGCTCGCTCTTCTATGTCCAGTTCCAGGGCATGCCGGTCGGCACGGCTGCCTCCGAACCGGAGCTGCGCCACCTCTATCGCGATCTCACTGAGAAGATCGACCTGAGGATAGCTGTACTTGACGCGAACGACTTCCTCGACGGTGTCGCCGAGCCGACCGAGGAGGAGATCGACAAACAGTTCCAGGAATTCCGCGAACGCCAAGCCGGGGTGGACAGCAACGACAATCCCTTCGGCTTCGGCTATCGTCAGGACGACCGGGCGTCTCTGTTGTACCTGCTGGTGCGCCAGGACGTCGTGGACCGAGTGGTCAGGCCGAGCGACAAAGAGGTGCGGGACTACTACCGGCTGCACGCGCAGGACTTCGTCAAGAAGGCGGCCTCCACTAGCCAACCCTCCTCGTCGGCTGGCGGGCCGGCCACGCAGGCGTCGCAGCCGGCTGAGCCAATGACCTTTGCCGAGGCCAAGGGCCAGATCATCGAGCTGCTCAAGGCCCCGGCCGTCAGAGACGCCCTGAACGCGGCCGTCGCCCAGATCCGCTCGTTGATGGACGAGTACGGCCAAGAGGACCGCGGCGGGATTGATCCCTACCATTGGGCGCTGTCCAAGATGACTGTCTCAGCCGAGCCCGTGCTCCGCCGCGAGATAGACACCCTGGACATGCACGCCCAGCCGCTGGACGCCGCCATCGCCACCCTGGCGGAGAAGGCCCAACTGGAGGCCATCGCCTTCCCGTGGGGCAAGCAGGGAGACCTGAACCTCGATCCGAACGTCAAGGTCTCCCTTAAGGCCGATAAGACGACACTCGGCGAGGCACTGGATGAGATATGCCGACAGGTGAAGCTGCCAAAGCTGCACTGGGCGACCTGCCCGGCGTTCAAGGATGCGATATTCTCGGTGGCCAATGCGGGGGGCATCGACTTTTTCCCCATCCAGGTGGCGCAGACAGGCCTGATGGACGCGGCCGAGATGTTGAACGATAAGGTGCTCGGTGAGTGCTACACGTCGGCGGAGAGCCCGCTTGCGGACATCGTCTTCGCCGCCCAGCCGTTCGGACGGGCTGGCAGCGGAGGTATGAAGGAGGGCGACGACGGTCCGCGGATGGTGGTGGTCGGCCCGCGGGCCGGCAGGTTGTTGTGGCGGCTGGTCCAGGCCAAGCCCCAGCATGCCCCCCTCACCAGAGACGAAGTGCCGGGCCTTGTCGACAAGATCAAGACGGACCTTCGCACGCGGGCCGCGTTCAATCTGGCGGCCGAGAAGGCCGGCAAGCTCAACGAGCAGGCCGCGCAGAAAGGTCTGGCGGCGGCGGCGAAAGGCGTGGACCTCAAGACCGCCCAGACCGGGCTGTTCACGCGCCGGTTTGAGATCCTCCCCCAGCAGCGGTACGAGATCCTGGCGAAGTTGACCGGCAGGGGCTTGTCGCTGATTCGGCAGGCGATGCTTCCGCCGTTCGACTATCCGTTGTCTGACGTGCCCGGCCTGGAGCTTCCCTCCAGCCCGACCAGGCAGGCGTTCATGGACGCCGCCTTCGCACTGGCTCCCGAGAACGTGGAGCCGCCGTACCCGCAATCCTCGCCGGCCACCGGAGTAGTGCAATTGCCCTTCACCAGGCAGGCGGTGGTCATGGAGCGGATAGGCTACCAACCCGCGGTGATCAGCCAATACCTCCGGGCCAAGCCGCTGCTGGCCGTCAAGCTGGAGTTCAACACGATCTGGCGCCACCGCATGCTGTGGTTCAACATCAACGCCGTCATGATGCGGATGGATTGCCGGCTCGCCTCCGGCCCTGCCGCCCGCCAGGCGCCCATGCCTTACGAGGAACCTGAACTGTAGGGCGGGTAACGGTCCGTCGCCAAAGCTGTGGACCGTCGGCCACTTGTTACCCGCAGGATGCTCTGGTCCGGCCCTGGCGGGCGATTCGGGGTAAAGGGGAGCGAAGCCTTGACAGCGGCCCCGCTGCGCGTAGAGTCGCATGTGCCGTGCCGGAGGCGCGGCATCGGCGCAGCCGGGCGCGTGCGGCTCGGTCGCCTCCGGGCAGGTAGCTCAGTTGGTAGAGCACATGACTGAAAATCATGGTGTCGGCGGTTCAACTCCGCCCCTGCCCAGTCCTTTCAGCGGTGTCGTGAACGGGCGCCGTAGGCGGCCCGGCCGGGGGGATGACGCCGCGGGATTAGGTCCTCACCCGCAGACCTGACAGGGGCGGCTGGCATGAGGAAACGCAACCTCATCTGGGCAGGCGCGATCCTTCTGGTTGCCGCGGCGGCCATATTCCTCCCGCGCCGCCCGGCCGCCGCGCCCGTCGCCGGCCAGCAAGACCCGCAACTGCGCCCGCTCGCCGAGACGTACCGGCTGATACGGGAGAATGGCTACCGCCCCAACGATGACAGCAGGCTGCTCCAAGGGGCGGCAGGCGGCATGGCCGGCGCGGCCGATGAGTATTCCGCCTACATCCCTCCCGCCAAGGCCGACTCGTTCCGCCGGCGGATCGAGGGCAGGGACTGCGGGGTGGGGCTGAAGCTGGAGACCTCGCAGGGGGTGCTGAAGGTCTTCCAGGCGGTCTACGACAGTCCGGCGTACCGTGCCGGGCTCAAGGCCGGCCAGGCCATTGTCGCCATAGAAGGCAAAGACACCGACCAGATCACCCTCCCCGAGGCCGAGCAGCTCATCAACGAAGGCCCGCCCGGAAGCCCCGTCACCCTGGCGGTCGCGGGCCCGAGCGGCAAGGTCCGAACGGTGAAGCTCCAGCGCCGGGAATTCAAGGTCGAGTCGGTGGTGGGTTTCTTCCGCGGTGCTGACAATCGCTGGGAATACCTGGTGTCGCGACAGCCGCCGATTGCGCTGCTCCGCATCAGAGAATTCGTGCGCGAGACGGCTGAGGACGTCCAGGTGGCCCTGAGGCAGGTGGATGTACTGGATGGGCTGGTCCTGGACCTTCGCGACAATCCGGGCGGGCAGTTGCCCTCGGCGGTAGCGGTGGCCGACCTGTTTCTCGCCGAAGGCCCGATCGTCACACTGGTCGATCGCAGCGGCAAAGGTCGGCCTCAGCTTGCCAGGTCGGAGGGCACCTACGGGGGCGACCTGCGAATGGCCGTGCTGGTGAACGGCGGCACCGCCTCGGCGGCTGAGATAGTCTCCGGGGCGTTGGCCCTCAACGGCCGGGCGGTCCTGGTGGGCAGCAGGACCAGAGGAAAGGGCCAGATTCAGAGCGTGCTTCCTCTGCCGGCTGACATGGGCGAGGTGGACCTAACCACGGCGGAGTTTCTGCTGGGGGACGGCGTGTACATCACGCATCGGCGCGGCAGCGACAGGTGGGGGCTGGACCCGGACGTGCGGGTGAGCGTGCCGGTGCTGGAGCGCATCCGGTTGAGGCGGCTTTGGTCGCAGGCTGATGCTCCCCAGCCAGCCGCCAGCGCGCCCATCACGCGGCCGGCCGGCGAGCTGCCGCATACCCGCAGCGCAACATTGCCGACGACCTCGGCCGAGCCGTCTTTGCCGGCCACGCTGCTGGCCGAGGACGCCCAGCTCAGCGCAGCGATCGAGCTACTCACCAGCGAGGATCGGTACAATTCTCTGCTCGCTCAGCGCGCCGCCGAGACCAAACCTGCCACCAGGCCAAGCACGGCGCCGTGACGGCTGCATCGTGTCAAGAACAATCGGGGCGCGATTCTCTCCGGAGTCGAGGTTGAACCGCGGCGGGCAGACGGTTATTATCGGTAAATCTCGCCGGTGTTGGAGGGCTGGGTGGCGCCGATCTGGGTGTTCCCAAGGCCGGGGACGGTGCAGGATGACCTGCACCTGGACGGTCAATCTCTTCCGGCGCCGGCCGGCGATGGTGTGGCTGAACGCACCGGCACGAAAGGAAGCATGAGCAGGCAGACATTAGATCACGACCGCCGCTGTATCGCCTTTGTCAGCGACTATGTGCCGCGGCAGTGCGGCATCGCCACCTTTACGCAGAACATCTGCGAGGCGGTGGCCGAGGCCGATCCAGAGCACGACGTCATCGTCGTGGCGATGAACGATACGCCCGAGGGCTATCCGTATCCCAACTGCGTGCGGTTCGAGGTCCGCCAGGCCATCCAGGCCGATTACCGGCTGGCGGCGGAGTACCTGAACATCAACCAGGTCTCCGTGGTCTGTCTCCAGCACGAGTACGGCATCTTCGGCGGGCCGTGCGGGTCGCACGTCCTGTCCCTGCTGCGGTGGCTGCGGCGGCCGCTCGTGACCACCCTGCACACGGTCCTGAAGTCGCCCTCCGAGCAGGAACTGCTGGTCCTGGAGGAGATCGCCGCGCTCTCCAGCCGGCTGATCGTCACCAGCGACCTGGCCAGCAAGTTCCTACAAGAGGTGTACGAAGTCCCGCCCGAGAAGATCGCCACCGTCCCCCACGGCATTCCGGACGTGCCGTTCGTCGATCTGAACTTCTACAAGGACTTGCTCGGCGTGGAGGGCAAGAAGGTGCTGCTTACCTTCGGCCTGCTGTCGCCCAACAATGGGATCGAGTACGTCATCGACGCCCTGCCTGCGATCGTGCGGAAGCACCCGGACGTGGCCTACATCGTCCTGGGCGCCACGCACCCGCAGGTCAGGAGGGAGCACGGCGAGGAGTACCGCAACAGCCTCCAGCGGCGGGTCAACGAGCTGGGGCTGTCCGATCACGTGATATTCCAGAACCGCTTCGTGACGCTCAAGGAGCTCTGCGAGTTCCTGGGCGCGGCCGACATCTACGTCTCGCCCTACGTCAACGAGGCCCAGATCGTCTCCGGCACGCTGTCCTATGCCCTAGGGGCGGGCAAGGCGGTCATATCCACGCCGTACTGGTACGCCACCGAGATGCTGGGCGACGGGCGGGGCAAGCTCGTGCCGTTCCGCAACGCCGAGGCGATCGCCGAGACCGTCATCGAGCTGTTCGACAACGAGACCGAGCGCCACGCGATGCGCAAGCGGGCCTACACGTACTGTCGGTCCATGATCTGGCCGGAGGTCGCGCAACAGTACCTGCGGGTGTTCGCCGAGGCCAGCACCGCCTGGGTGCACGAAAGGGGCCAGGCGAAGACCGCCCCCGCAAGGCAGCGGGAGATGTCGGATGAGCTTCCCGAGGTCGACCTGCGGCACCTGCGGCGGCTGACCGACGACACCGGCGTGATCCAGCACTGCAACTATAACACTCCCAACCGCCGGCTCGGGTACACCACCGACGACAACGCCAGGGCGCTGATCACCACCGCGATGTACTGGCAGCAAAGCCAGGACCACACCGTGATCGACCTGATGCACACCTACCTGGCGTTCCTGTCCGACGCGATGGACCCAAAGAGCGGGCGGTTCCGCAACCTGATGCACTACAACCGCAACTGGGAAGACGGACACGGCAGCGAGGACGGCCACGCCAGGGCCATGTGGGCGCTGGGCATCGCCGCGGCACTGTGCCCGCACGAGTCCATGATCGCCCTGGCCACTCGGCTGTTCGTCAACGGGCTTGCGGCCTCGGAGAGCCTTGCCTCGCCGCGGGCCTGGGCGTTCGTGATCATTGGCTGCCATGCCTACCTGCGGCGGTTCAGCGGCGACCTGGAGGTCAAGCGCTGCCGCGTGACGCTCAGCGAGCGACTGGCCAACCACTTCACGCAGCACATGACCGACGATTGGCCCTGGTGCGAGGAGACGCTGACCTATGCCAACGCCAAGCTGCCGCACGCGCTGCTGATGAGCGGCAAGTGGATGCAGCGAGGCGACATGATCGACCTCGGCAAGAGGGTGCTGCGCTGGCTGATAGAGATCCAGACCAATCAGCAGGGTATGCTATCGCTGATCGGCACGGAAGGCTGGTACACAAGGGGAGGCACCAAGGCCAGGCACGATCAGCAGCCGATAGATGCGCATGCGTTGCTCCACGCATGTGTCGGGGCCTACCAGGTAACCAGAGAGGAGTACTGGATCACGCAGGCTCACAAGGCGCTCAACTGGTTCCTGGGTGAGAACGATCTGCGCATACCGCTGTACGACTTCACCACCGGAGGCTGCCGCGACGGCCTCCACAGCGACCGCGCCAACGAGAATCAGGGCGCCGAGAGCACGATGGCGTGGCTGATGAGCCTGCTGCTCATGCAGCAGCTCCAGGCAGAGCGCAACCTCGAGCGCCTGGCCGGAGCTTCCCCCGCCCGCAAGGGTCCGGCTGGCGCGGCCGCACCGCAGGAGCCTACCCCGGCGAAGGCAAAGGAATATGTCCGATCCGATAGTGATGATAAGTAGCTATCCGCCAAGACGTTGCGGGATAGGTACGTTCTGCGAGGAGGCACGAGAGTTCATCCAGAAGACCCACCCGGAGCGCCGGGTCCTGGTCATCAGCCACACCGATGGCGCGGGGGAGGGTGTCTTTCCGCTCATGGACACCACCAAGCACGACTGGTGGAAGTCCGTGGCGGACAAGGTCCGCCAGCTTCGGCCCTACGCCGTGCACATTGAGCACGAGTACGGGCTTTACGAATACCGCGACGAGCGCGGCAGAGGCGACGGCAATGAGGGTTTCCTCGACCTGGTGGAGAGCATGGAGGCTCCCACGGTGGTCGAGCCGCACACGGTTCACGGCCGACTGAGCGAGCACGAGGCGGACTTCATCTTCAAGCTCTGCCAACGCGCCGACGTCGTGCTGTTCAAGTGCCACTACCAGAAGTGGCGGTTGGAGTGGAACTTCACCGGCAGGGGCTGGCCGACGCCCAAAAACATCATGGTCGTCCCGCACGGCGCCAGGCCGGACAGGCGGTATACCCCCAAGCAGGTGCCGCTGCTTCGCAAGGAGCTCGGCCTGGACAAAAGCCCGCTGGCGGAGCACCTCGTCGGCCTGATCGGGTGGATACAGTCCAACAAGCGTTGGGACATCCTGACCAGCATGTGGGAGGAAATCGCCGAGTCGATACGGCAGCGGACCGGGCAGGACTGGGATTTGCTTGCTGCCGGGGCGATGCGCGATCCGAACAGCCGGGCCGACTACGAGAAGTACCGTGGGCAGGTGCAGCTCCTGGAGCAGAAAGGCCTGGCCCGCTATTACGAGTTCATCCCGCGCGGCGATCCGTACTACAAGGCCATGGCCATCTGCGACTTCATCGTCCTGCCCAGCACCGACGAGACGCAGTCCGGCACGCTGGCCAGAATCATCGCGCTCAATAAACCCTACATCACCACCGCCCCGATGGAAGGCCTGACCGCCCAGACGCTGGAGAGCGGCGGCGGGCTCTTGTTCACCACCAAGGAGATGCTCCGGCGGCACGTGATCACGCTGGCGTGCGATGAAGCCTGCCGCATGAGGCTGGGGAACAACCTCAAGAAGTACCTCGACGAGGTGGTCTCCTGGCAGGTCGTCGCCGGGCAGTACGATGAGGCCTACAAGCTGGCCCGGCAGGCTAAGAAGACCGGCAACCGCGTCGTGCTGCCGATGGAGTTCTAGGCCCCGCCGGCCGCCCCGGCTCGACGGCTGGCGTCGCCGGAGAAGGCCATCACTGCGGCAAGGAGGGCGATTGCGGCCGTCTCGGTCCGCAAGACGGTCTGGCCGATCCGAACCGTCTGAACCCCCGACTCAATTGCCGCCGCGCGCTCGGCGGGCGCCAGCCCTCCCTCCGGCCCGATCAGGAGCGCGATGGGCTGGTCGGCAGCTCGGCCGGCCAGCACCGCGGGCAGGGGGGCCTCGCCGGCAGGGTCGCCCAACAGCCGAAGCGAGCCGCCGGCAGCAGCCAGGTATTTCGCCAGCGACGCAGGGGGGCGAAGCTCCGGCAGAAAGTTCAAGCCCGACTGCTTGGCCGCCGCGACGCAGTGTCCCAGCCACCTGCGCAGCTTGGCTTCGCTGAGTTGCCCTCTGCCCGCGATGCTGCGCTCGAAGATGACGGGCTGGAGCGATGCTGCCCCCAGTTCGGTCGCCTTTTCGAGCAGCCAGTCCAGGCGCTTGCCCTTTGGCGCGGCGAAGCCCAGATGGACCACAGGCCCGATGCGGACGGCGGGGGGGCGGCGATCTGCGATGGCGACGAACATCTCACCGCGGCCGATGCGCGTGATCCTGCCCGCCGCGCTGCCGCCGCGCCCGTCGAACAGCTCGACCTCGCTGCCAACCTTCAGGCGCAACACGGAGGCGGCGTGATGCGCCTCCTGTCCGGTCAGGACAGCGACCTCCGTAGCGAGACTGTCAACGAAGAAGCGGTTGCTCATACTCTTTGAGGTTAACTGGCCGTTCGCGCCACGACGCCCGGCGCTGCGCAGCGATTGTACCAGCTCTCGCTCTCTCGATGGGAGTGTCGGCTATTCGTGCCTGAGGGCGACGATTGGGTCCAGCTTGGCCGCGCGGACGGCGGGGTACAGGCCGAACAGGATCCCCACCCCGACGCTGATGCACAGCGACAGGATCACGCCGTAGGCCGGCACCACGGTAGGCATCCGCGCGAACCGCGTGATCACCCACGGAATCGAGACCCCTATACCTATCCCGACCAGCCCGCCGACCGAGGACAGGACCACCGTCTCGATCAGGAACTGGCTGATGATCTGCCGCCTCTTGGCGCCGATGGCCCTTCGCACGCCGATCTCGCGCGTGCGCTCCGTCACCGAGGCGAGCATGATGTTCATGATCCCTATGCCGCCGACCAGCAGACTGATGCCGGCGATGGAGCCCAGGACGATGTTGAACGTCCGCTTGGTGGCGCGGGCCTGCTGGAGCAGCGTCAGCGGGACGCTTAGGCGATAGTCGGTGTTCTTGTGGAAGCTGGTGAGCATGGCCTCGATGGCTTTGGCGGTCGGCTCGACGTCCTCCATCCTGCGCACCTCCACGAGGATCATGTGCAGCTCGACTATCTCCATCTCGAACGAGCCCGTCGAGCGCCGCTGAGTGATGTCGCCGTATCGCTCGCGGGCGACGTTGATGGGGATGTAGGCATCGACCTCCTGGTCGGGCGTCTGGATGCTGCCGGCTGACTGCTCGCTGTGCACGATGCCGACAACCTTGAAGTAGTCCCCGCCGATGCTGACCGGCTGGCCGATCGTGTGCTCGGTGGCCAGCAGCCGCCGCGCGCCGTGCTCTGTGAGTACGCAGACCGGCGCGGTCGTGGCTATATCGTTCTGGGTCAGCACGCGTCCGGCCAGCACCGGCCGGTTGACAAGGTCGAACCAGTCGGGCGTCGTGCCCATCACGCGGAGTTCCAGTGACCTTTCGCCCAGTCGCCCGTCCTTTCGCACCTGCTTGACCGGTACGGTGCGCGCGACGGCCGGCATGGTCGTTCGGATGCGCTGCTCGTCCTCGTAAAGAAGCCCGTAGACGCTGGCGTGGCCGCGGGCGGTCTGCGCTTGTTCCTCCTCGGCCGGCTTGATCGCGGTGAGGATGATGTTGTTGCTGCCCAGCTTGCGGATCTGCTCCATCGCCTCCTTGCTCGCTCCTTCCCCGACTGCCAGCATCGCGATCACGCTTCCGCAGCCGAACACCACGCCCAGCATGGTCAGCATGGACCGCAGCTTGTGGAGCATTAGGTTCTTGATGCCCAACTGCACGTTGCGGACTATGCGGGAGCGATGCATTCACTCATCTCCGTCGATGCGGTCCACCAGGCCGTCGCGCATGTGCACCCTGCGGCGGGCGAAGGCGGCGATGTTGGGCTCGTGGGTCACCAGGATGATCGTCTTGCCGCTGCGGTTCAGCTCGGCGACCAGCTCCATGATCTGCTCGCCCGTGGCCGAGTCCAGGTTACCCGTTGGCTCATCCGCCAGCAGCACCGCCGGACGGTTCGCCAGCGAGCGGGCGACCGCGACTCGCTGCTGCTGGCCGCCCGAAAGCTCCATTGGCCGATGATGCAGACGCTCCGACAGCCCGACTATACTCGCCAGCTCCTCGGCCCGCGCGGCGCTGCTAGCGGCGTCCCAGCCCTGGTAGTACAGCGGCAGCTCGATGTTCTCCTGCACGGTCAACTGCGGGATGAGGTTGAAGCTTTGGAAGACGAAGCCGATCTCGCGGAGGCGGATCTCGCTGAGGGCGTTGTCGTCGAGTTCGCTGACGTCCTGGCCATTCAGGACGTACCGCCCGCTGGTGGGGCGGTCCAGGCAGCCCAGCAGGTTCAGCATCGTGCTCTTGCCCGACCCGCTCGGGCCCATGATGGCCAGGAAGCCGCCCTTGTGGACCGTCAGGTTCACCCCGGCCAGGGCGTGGACCTGGACCTCGCCCATCTGGTAGACCTTGCGGACGTCGGTGAGGACCACCAGTTCGTCGCCGTTGGACCCGGCGCGATCGGCTTGGGGCTTGTCAATCATTTCCGCTCCCTGACGGGTCGGCCCGCCTGCGGGAGCGACCCTGGCCGCCGGGGGCTGCCGGCTCGCCCTGGCCGCCGCGAGTGCCGCCCTGGGTGCGCATCATCGCCCTGAGCTGCTCGCGCTGCTCGGCGGGGAGGTTCTCGAAGAACTGCCGCCGCTCCTCGCTGGACATCGTGCGCAGCTTGCTCATGTCGAAGGCGGGCCGGCTGGTGGGCTCGCCGGCCGGCATGGAAGTGGCCGTCTGCTGGCCGTGCCCGGGCTCCGGCAGGCCCGTCGGCACCTGCGGTCCGCTTTCATCACGAATAGCTGAAGGTGCGAGCGGCGGCGCCAGCAGCACCGATTCGCCGTCTTTCAGGCCGCCGACGATGTGCATCATCCGCCCGTTGTCCAAACCGACCTCGACCTCGCGAGGAAGGGCGGTCTTGCTTGACCGCACGTAGACGACCGGCTTGCCGCCCACTCTCACCACCGACTGCACCGGCACATAGAGGCAGTCGGCATACTGTTCGACGACGATCTCGGCCCGGCAGGACATCCCGGGGCGCAGCTCGCCGGCGTCGCCCTCGATCTCGATCTGCGTGTTGTAGACCTTCAGGTCCGGGTTCATCCACACCGCCTGCGCGTCCGGCAGCAGGCCGATCTTAGAAACCTTGCCCCAGAACACCTTGCCGGGCAGGGCGTCCACCGTGAGCCGCACCGGCATCCCGGCTCTGACCTTGCGGAGGCTTGCCTCGTGCACCTTCACCTCGGCGGTCATCTCCGCCGTCGTGGGCAGGTAGATTATCTCCTCGCGCTCGCGGACCTGTCGGCCTTCCTCTATCGGCTCGGTGCTGCCGCGGAAATTGGGCTTGCCCGTGGTGGCGTAGACCACCATGCCGTCGACGGGGGCGGTCAAGCGGCACTTGGCGATCTGCTGGTTGAGCTTCTCCAGCTTGTCCTTCTGCCGGCTATACTCGGATTCCTTGGCCTTCAGTTCCGCCTCGGCCTGGACCAGGTCGGCGGCGGCCTTGCGCTTTGTGCGCTCCAGCGCCATCGCCGCCTGCTCCTGGTCGCTCTTCAGTTGGTCGAGGTTGCGCTGATGAGTGTACTGGTTCAGCAACTGAAGAGCGCCTTGGGCCAGGTCCAGGTCGATCTGGGCCTTCTTCTTGGCCAGCTTGTCCGCCTCCAGCTCGGTCCGCGTGATATACCCGTCGGCGGCGAGCTGTTCGGACCAATTGACCTTGTCGTCGGCCCTTTGGAGTTCTTCCTTGGCAATGGTGATATCCGCCTCAGCCTTCTGCACGTCGCGGGGGTGCTCGCCCTCCATGTACTTGGTCAGGTCCTGCTGGGCGAACTTGGAAGTCAATTCTGCCTTGGCGATGTCGCTGTCATTCTGGCTCTTGGTGACGGCGAGGCTCTCCCGTGCGCGGATGTAGGCGGCCTCGGCGTTCATCACGGTGATCTGCTGCTGGACCCGCTGGTCAACCAACTGGCTGGAGTCGAGCTCCACCAGCAGGTCGCCCTTCTTCACGTTCGTGCCTTCGGGGACAATGCTGAGGATGGTGGTCATCCCCTCCACCTCGTTCTTGATGATCGCCTGCTCGCGGTTGCTCACGTTGCCGGACTCGATCACGCTGATGGTGAGCGGGCCACGTATGACCGTCGCCGTCGGGACCGCCTGGTCGTTCTTGCCCGCCCCTTGCAGGACGGCATAGGCCAGCACAGCCAATACGGCCACCGTGCCGATGGCGACGCCGATCCTGACCGATCTCCGCCGCGAGGCCGCCAGAAGGAGCCGGCTAATCACTGTTTGTCTTGGGTTCGTACTCACGCCAGTTCCCTTTCTCATCAACTTCCAGTACGTCCATGTCTCGCTGGAGCTGGAGCTCTGTCACACGGTAAGTCACTATAGCTGCGGTGAGGGCGTTCTGCGCCGAGATAAGCGCCTCTTGGGCTTCCAGCACGTCTCGCACCTGCGCCCTGCCGGCCTGGAGGAAAAGCTCGGTGCTGTCCACGCGGCGCTTCGCCAGGGTGACAGCCTGTGCCTGGATCACGTATTCCTCTCGCGCCTGGACCAGGCTGCGCAGGGCGTCGCGAATTTCCAGCTTGATCTGGTCTTCGAGTTCCTGTGCGTCCCGGACGGCCCGTTCCAGGTCGATCCAACTGTTGCGGTAGGCGTTGCGTTCGGCGGTCCGCTCCAGCGGCAGGTCCAGCAGCAGCGAGGCGGTGTAGACACCGTGCTTGGGGTCGATCTCGGCGTCGGGCAGGCTGGCAGAGCTTAGGCTGCGGCCGGCGCCGGCCTGGGCGGTGCCAACCAAGGTCAGCCCGGCGCGCAACGCGTCAGCCGCCACCACGACCTGGCGCTGGGCGTCATAGACGCGCCCCAGTGCCGTGCGCAGGTCCAGCCTGTTTTCCAGGGCGATGGTAGTCGCCTGCCGGGCCTCCATTTCCAGCGGCCCGCCGCCCTGGCGCGCCGGCGGGACTAGTTGGATCTCCGCATCGGCTGCCGGCGTGCTCGCCTGCGTGGATGTCGGCTGCGACGGCTGAGTGGCAGCGGCCTTCAGTCTCGTCAGACTGGCGGTCTCGGCCAGGCGTTTCAGCTCCTGATAGTCCAGGTCGATGTTGGCGTCGGCGGGCAGGCCCAGAGTGACCTTGAAGCTGTCCAGTCGCCCGGCGTAGGACTCTTGCGCGGCGATCCAGCGATCGCGCGCCCGCAGCTCGTCCTGGAGCGCCTGGTCGACCTGTATCTGTGGCAGCCTGCCGGCGTCGGCCAGGGCACGCGCCCGGTGGGTGCCGCCGATCAGCCGCCGATAGCTGTCCGCGGCGTTGGACAACTGGTCCAACTGCTGGAGCACCGCCAGGTAGTCGCTGGCTACCCGCACCGCCAGGGTGCGTTTGTACCTGGTGAACGTGTACAGCGAATAGGCCAGGTCTCTCTCGGCCTGCGTCAGCGGCTCGGCGACGATGTAGCTGCCGCTACCGCGAAGCAGGGGAACGGTGATGGTCGCGTCCGCGAACAGGCCCATGGAGGAGGACCTGTCCGCCGTCAGCAATCTGACAAGGTCGATGGCGAACTCAGCCGTCAGCACTGTGCCGTTCTTGAGCTTCTTGTCCCACGACAGGTTGCCGCTGTTGGCCACGCCGCGGACAGGGTCGTTGCCGCTACGGTTCTCGGTGTACTGCGACTCGACATCGCCGGCGAAGATGTTGCGGAACTGGTTGGCCTCCAGGTCCAGCGCAAGGGCGGTGCGGAAGACATCTTCCTTCCGCGTCTGGTACTCGCGGCTGTTCCTGGCGGCTATCTGGAGGGCCTCGGCCAGTGTCAACACCAGCGTCTGGCCCGTCTGCCAGGGCGGCAGGGCGGAGGGCTCCTCGGCGGGGGCCGGGTTGCCCTTTTCCGGCCAGTGGTTGATCGGCGTGAGATAGCGCGTGCCCAGCGAGGCGGGGGACGAATGCGGCAGGTCCTGATCCAGCAGCAGCCGGCTGCGGAGCTGGTCGGCGGGGCTTTCGATGGTGAACGGCTCGGCCTGGCCGAAGATGCCCTTCTGGGCCTTCTCGATGAGCCGATAGGCCGTCTTGTCGGCGTCGCGATGGTAGTCGGCCGGCCGGCAGCCGATCAGCCAGCAGGGGCAGGCGGCCAGCGCCGCAATCAGCCAAGTGGTGCGGTTCATCTGCTTCCTCCGCGCGTTCTCTCTGTGGCAGCGAGCTGGCAAGCGGCAGCTACCGCCGCGGCTGCGGGGGCCGCAGCGCCTTGCAGGAACAGGTCCACGAGAGTCTTCAGACTATGCGACTGGTGGGGGGACTGAGACAGGTCCCTGGCGTACGTCCGCAATATGCTCAGCAGCACGCTGGCCAGGAGTTCCGGGGCGATGTCGCCGCGGACGGCGCCCTCGCTCACGCCCCTGCGCAGCACACCCGCAACTGCCGCCGCGAGGCTCTTGCGATGCTCGAACCAGTGGCGGCGCAGTTCGCCCTTGCACCAGTGCATCCTCGACTCCTCGCTCTGCATCATTCGGAACAGCGGCCTGCGGTTGCGGAAGAACTCGCTGATGCGCCTGCTCACGCACAGGAGCTGACGTGCGAAGGGGGCCTGGTCGGTCGCCGGCTTCTTCAGGAGCTCGCACAGCTCGTCGAAGCCGCTCATCGCCGTCTGAAGAAAAAGGTCGTCCTTGTCCTTGAAGTAGCGGTAGATCGTGCCCTTGCCGACCGACGCGCGGTGCGCCACGTCGTCCAGGGTGATCTCGTGGAACCGCCGGCTGGTGAACAGCCCCTCCGCCGCCTGCATTATCTCCTGGCGTCTGTTTCGCTCGGCCATAGTCCGCCTTCCGATACAGTCCTATACGGTAGAACTGACCAGTCAGTTCTGTATTGCATCGCGTGCAAAGTTTTCCCTGGACCTGGCCGGTAGACGCCGCCGGGCCTCTTGGTGCCGGAGCGGGTGGCGCTGCCGAGCAGTGCTGGACATCGTCCAGCCAGGGCATAGCCTTGACTTGCCTGCGTGAGGAAGTAGACTGGGCTGCGGAATCAGTTGTGCGGCGCCCGGGTCCCCAAACGCAGGCTATCGCGTTTGGGATCCCGCCCGGACGCGGACGTCTGAGGATATCCCGACTGGGGAATAGTGTAACGGTAGCACAACTGACTCTGGATCAGTTAGTCTAGGTTCGAATCCTAGTTCCCCAGTTGCCCAAGCTCCTGCCGTCGAAAGACCCGCAGGGGCTTGTCTTTTCCATCCCGGCCGCCGCGGCGCAACAAAGCGGGGCAGCAGCCCAGGCCCGCTGCCCCGCGGCTTGCCGATATTCGCCTCGCCAGCCGCCCTAGATGATCCGCACCACCATGTTGTCGTTCGGAGCCGGGGCTTGGACGTTCAGCGGATCGGGATTCGTAAAGACGACCTTTCCGTCCACCGGATCAGTGTAGGTCAGCTTCTTGAAATAGCTGCACGCCAGGCCGAACGGCTCGCCCGAGGGGTCGGGGTCGGTTAGGGCGTAGCCGGCGGTGATGCTGTCCACCAGCGACACGGCGATGTTGCTGTTTATGAGCCAGTACTGCTCGCCCTTGATGCCCTTGATCGTCAGGCTCTTCAGCTTGGCGTCGGCCGAGAAGCCCTCGCCTTCGGCTGGGTCCAGCAGGTCCCAGATGCCGTCGCCGTTGTCGTCGCTCATCGCGCTACAGCAGGCCATGACCGTCGAGTCGCACATCACGCCGGTGGTAATCGTGCCTAGATTGCCCTGGGAGATCAGGCAGACGCGATTCATCCACCCGGCGACGGTCATCTTGCCCAGGGCGAGCTGCTTGTCATCGACTGTCTGGGACAGCGTCATCTGGAAGTCGTGCGCGTCGTCCTTGGCTGAGATGCTGCCGACCCACAAGGCGCTGAATGTACCGGTCAGGTCGTCCGAAGAGGCGAGCGACTTGACCCCGCCGGTAAACGTACCCGACCAGCTCCCTGAGAAGTCCCCAGCCTTGACTGACCCGGCGCCACCGGTGATGTTCCAGGTCCCGTCAATCAACCCGGCCGCTGTGGCGCTGCCGAGCGTAGGCTTGCCGACGGGGATATTGGCGCCGAGGAGGCTGACATCCGCGCCCCAGTCTCCCGGATCTCCCGTCTTCTTGTTGCCGCCGGCCTTCAGCGACTTCACCGAGTCGGCCTCCAGGACCCCCCCATCCCAGCTTGACAGGCCAAATGAATTGATCGCGGCGTGCACCGCGGTGAAGGTGGTGGTATCGAGCGCGCCGAGCTTGACGGACTTGATCACATCGGCCGACGACTTGAATATCCAGTTCACAACGTCCCCGGCCTTGATGCTGTTGATGTTCCCACCAATCTCCCATCCTCGGTCTGGATCGTCGTTGATGATGTCGCCGACATTGGCGTTCGTCAGCACCGGCTTGCCCGGATCGACGTACTTGCCGTTCAGTGTCAGCCGGCCCTTGTAGAACTCACCCGTCTTGAGGACCTTCAGCGAGTCAGCCTCCAAGTCCGAATCGTCCCAGTCGTCCACGGCGACATTGGTCACGGGGCCGTCGACGGTTATGCTAGAGTCGCCGAAGTAGGGGGTCTTGATCGACTTGAGGGCACTGTGGACGGTGATGCCGGACCAACTAATGCCGTCGTTGACCTGGATGTTGCCGACGTCACCGGTGATTTCCCAATTGCTGTTGTGGAGCTGACCGGCGATCTTCACGTTGCCCAGCGTCAGTTTCGGGTTGCCCGTGCCGGCCAGGTGCACATCCGTGTTGTCGAAGTCGCCGTACTTGGCGGTCAGGCTGCCGATCCACGGGGCAACGATCTCGCCGCCGTGCCATTCATCGACCGTCAGCGACTTGATCGGCAGGCCGTTGGTGTGCAGGGCCGTGTCCTCGACATGCTGCATGCTTATCGTGCAGGTGGCCTTCTCGCCGACCGGTCCGCCACTGTCATTGATGCTGACCAAGTGGTCGGCTGATACCCACCCCAGCTTAAGCGTGCCCACCATGCCGGAGATGATGACATCGCCGCCAAAGTTGGCCTTCGTGGCGTCGATGGACTTGGCCGGCCCTTCCACGATGAGGTTGCCGGCCTCCGTCCACATTTTGCTGGGGGTGGTGATCTTCAGCAAGGTCTTCTCGGTGGTGTTGTAAAGGTGGAACTCATCGAAGTCCCTTCCTCCCACGATCTCCAAGTATCCGCCGCCGGACAGCGAGAAGGTGACCGGCACGTCCACGCCGATGCCGACGTCCGGACCGTAGACCGTCAGCTTCGTGGTGGGCTTGTGCGACGGGTCAAAGTTGCCGACCTTCCACACGACCTCATCGGGGTCTGCGGCTATGGCCGCATTGTTGCCCGAGTTCGCGTCGCCGATGGACGGGTCTGGATTGATCCGGGCCAGCCAGTAGAACCCAGCCGGCTCCACGTCCGGCGGGATCGTGAGGCTGAATTTGAACTGCTTGGAACCACCCGCGGCGAGATTGACCGTCGAATTGAGGTCGTCAACGTCCCATTCGTCGTCGCCATTGCCCATGATGTCGTCGTTGGAGACACCCAGCTCCACGTAAATCGGCCCGCTGGCCGGATCGGCGCCCACGTTGGTCACGGTCGCGATCACAGCGATCTTGTCGCCCGGCACCCAGATGCTCCCACCCGGCAGGTCGACACTGACGGCCAAGTCGGGCGCGTTGTCGCTGACGTACTCGGCTGCTAGGTTGACGACGGAGGCGGCCTCAGGCATGCCGAGCATGGGGGAGTGGCCGGCCGGCGTGGTGTGCGAAATCAATTCCGTCCAGTCGGCGCCGCCGACATCTGGAGAGCCGCTGTTGATGCGGTAGTAGAACGTGGCAGTCGCCCCCCCGTTGCTGACGACGATCTTCAGGTCCACGGCCGTGCTGGCCGGGTCGAGCCCGCTGAAGAACAGCCCGCCTCCCTCGTCGGGGCCCCACCACCACTCATAGTCCTCGCTGTCGGGCCCGGCCTCGACACCGGCCTCCAGGACCAAGGCGTGATCGTAATGCGTGCCTTGGTAGTTCCCCGTGAACCAGATGCCCGTCACGGACGGCACCAGGAACACCCCGTCCCAACTCCCCGTGGTGAGACTCGTCACATAGGCTGCGTTGCCCGTCGTGCAGTTGGCGAAGTCGCTGAAGCGTCCAGCCAGCGTCCAGGTTGTGGCGTCCCCGACTATCAGGTCCTGCCCCTGCATGGCCACCCAACCCTCGCTCTGCTGGAAGTTGTTTGAGACCCGGTCGCATTCCCCCCCGGAAGCCCAATCCTCCACGTCCAACGTAACGTCCACCGGCGCCGGCAGGCCCAGCGCAGAGGCCAGCACACGTGCCTCCAGAATATTCCCTTGCACGGCCACCTGATTGGCCGCTGAGACGCCTACCCACTGCCAACTGCTGTTGACTCGCTGCGTGTCGACTTTCCAGGTCGCGTCGAAATTGATGTCCAGACGGTAGTCGCCGGGCCCGTCCGACTCCCCGTCGGCGTCGCTGTCAATATGGACGATGTAGTGCAAGTCCGAAGCCGGCGCGCCGTCCAGGTCCAGGAGGATATTGAGGTATCCTCCGCCATAGGCGAGCTTCATGGAGTAAACGTCTCCCCCGCTAGGCCAGAAGGAGTATCTTCCGGGGCCGTCGTCAATGTAATCGGTAACGCTCGACCAGTCGCCGTCCAGCCCGTCAATGGTGATAGCGGCCGACGAGATGGGTTTGACCGAATCACTCGGTTGTCCGATTCCGATCGCCAGCTTCCCGTTGGAGACGTTCATGGACTCATCGAACCGTACCGAGTTAATGGTGAAGGATGCCCCGGACTCCTGTGACGGCAGTTTCAAGACGTCGGATACGGGGATGTCGTAGGTGCCCTCCGACACTGCGCCGCTTGAAAACCCGGGCGCCAGTTCGCGGGGGAGATTATCGCTGTAGTAGAGCCAGTCCACCGAGACACTGAAGTCATCTGCGCTGAGCAGCAGGCGGGGCTCAAACGGTTCGAACACGGGCGGACGCGCGGTGGTACACCTCATCGTTGCCATGGGGCTCTCCTTGTTCGCGAAGCGCAGAATTGGACAGCTCCCTACAGAGAGAACAAAACACGTGGTCGGGTCCAAACCGTCACCAACAGGCTAGCCGCTCCTCCGTG
>Ga0315280_10002352_pt1 | contig 30782 bp, 18 predicted proteins | sample YL17G06_40_MG_FD_203697 | JGI IMG/M metagenome (GOLD analysis project Ga0315280, IMG submission 203697) | Sediment microbial communities from Yellowstone Lake, YNP, Wyoming, USA - YL17G06_40 | ecosystem: Environmental > Aquatic > Freshwater > Lake > Sediment | place: USA: Wyoming | collected... | reverse complement strand
CAAATCACAGCCTATAATCAGCATGTCTCGGCTCCTCCTCGCTCTGAGTTCCTGACTTCCTTCTTCCATCGCCAGTCTACTCTCCCCGTCGAGGAGCCGATAACCTTATGCCATCATACATGGCGCTGTTTGCCATGTGTGCGATGTAAAATACGCCCGTACCAACTCAGCATCATCATTACAGCCTTAACCACCTGGACTATCTCACGGCCAGCACTGCCGACGTGCGCCTTCATCACAGACACCAGAAGGAAGCTGTGAAATAATTAAAACAGGCAACATTTGGGGTACGATTATTCAACACGTTACGCCGCGTAAAAGCCGCCGTTTCTCAATTATTTCACAGCTTCAAGGCGATGTCTCGGCGCCGGAAGCTGCGCTGGAACGTTCCAAAACGAGCAACTCATGGCGCTTCGCGCCACAACGAAGGATGAAAATGGGTGCGAGCCGGCGTAGGGTGCTCTTCGCCGTGGCTGCGAGAGAGGTCGACACAGTCTGGCGCGGGTTGAGCCCGTAAACGAGTATGCCCCGGACGCTGTGAAGCACAACGAATGGTGGCCTCCGGAAGGAGCGGAGAGCACGCGTAGGAGATTTTCGCTAGATGCGACCGTCCTGCGCAGCACGGTCAGAAGGGAGAAGTCATGGAAGTCCTGTACCGGTGCTGCTGTGGGTTGGACGTGCACAAGAAGAGTATTACGGCGTGTGTGCTGTGGGCCGAGGGAAGAGGCAAGAAGCAAGAAGCAGAAAGAGAAGCGTGTCTTTGGAACGGTGACACGGGAACTGCTGGCGTTGGCGGATTGGTTGTGCGAATGCGGTGTGACCCATGTGGCGATGGAGTCGACGGGAGTCTATTGGAAGCCGGTGTGGAATATTTCGGAGAGGCAGTTTGAAGTGCTGCTGGTGAATGCCCAACACATCAAGGCGGTGCCGGGGTGGAAGACCGATCAAAAGGACAGCGAGTGGGTCGCCGACTTGCTGCAGCACGGTCTGTTGCGAGGGAGCTTCGTGCCTCCCCGGGAGACGCGGGAATTGCGAGACCTGACGCGGTATCGAGTTAGCCTGGCGGAGGAGTGCAACCGCATCGCGAACCGAATTCAGAAGGTCTTGGAGGATGCCAACATCAAGCTGGCTTCGGTGGCGAGCGAGACCTTGGGGGCCTCGGGACGGGCGATGCCGGAGGCAATCGTCGCAGGTCAGCAAGATAGTGAACAGCTGGCGGAGATGTCGAAGGGGCGGTTGTGGAACAAGATTCCGGGATTGCGGTTAGCCCTGGAAGGACGATTGACCCGCCACCATCGTTTCCTGCTGCGGCAACTTCTGGACCATCTGGAGTTCACCGAGTTCAAGATGAGTGAAATCGAGGCCGAGATCGAGCGTCGTCTCCGCCCTTTTGAGGAAGAGGTCGCTCGGTTGTGCACCCTTCCGGGGGTGGAGCGAGTGACCGCCTGGGGGATGCTGGCCGAAATGGGTTTCAACCTGGAGCAGTTTGCTTCCGCCGTGCACTTGGCCTCGTGGGCAGGGTTATGTCCGGGGAGCTGCGAGAGCGCGGGGAAGCGGCGGAACGGCAAGACGCGGAAAGGAAGCGCGTCACTGCGTCGCTGTCTGTGCCAAGCGGGATGGGCGGTCTCCAAACAACGGGACACCTATCTGTCGGCGTTGTACCGCCGACTGGCGGCGCGTCGAGGTGGCAAGCGAGCGGTCATCGCGGTGGCGCATACCATCCTGGTGATAGCTTTCCACATGCGCAGCAGGAAACAGGATTACTACGAACTGGGAGCCGATTACTTCGACCGACTCAAAGCCGACGGGTTAAGACGTTCGCTGGTTAGACGCTTGGAGCGACTGGGGCACAAGGTCACCCTCGAACCCCTCGCCCAGCCAGCGTAGGTATTTTCGTAGGAGGCTGCGGGGTGTACACTCACCGGCACCTGCATTTATTGAAAAGCCGGTGTAAAACGCCGACGAAAACCCCAATGGAGTTCGACGGAGGAGTATATGACTTCAGACTCCCGCTACTGGAAATTCAGAGTAACCCTCACCCTCATGCTTTTCGCTTGGGCGGGCTTGGCCATTGCGCAATCTCCACGAAACAAGAAAGTCTACGTGATTACGGACATGGAGGGCGTGGATGGCATCGTTGGCAAGTGGGAAGACCAATGCGATCCATTCAAAAGCCCTCGCTGGGCGGAATCCCACAAGTTCCTCACGGATGAAGTCAATGCGGGTGCTGAGGGGTTGTTCCAGGGCGGCGCAACGGAGGTGGTCGTTGCCGATCTTCATGACAGCAGTCGTTCGCTCTCTGTCGTCGATATTGATCCACGAGTCCGACTCCTCCAGGGGCCAGGCATCTCACCCGCACTGGAACTCGACTCGTCGTACGCCGCGGGCGTCTTTATTGGGCAGCACGCGATGGCGGGGGCAGAAAACGGCATACTCAGTCATTCCTACGACTTCAATATCCAGAACATATGGCTGAATGGAAAACCGACCGGTGAAATCGGCGGAAGAACGATGCTTGCCGGATTTTTCGGCGTCCCGGTAATTATGCTTTCCGGCGATACGGCGGCTTGCAGGGAAATTCATCAATTTGTACCAGAAGCAGAATGTGCAGAGGTGAAATCCGGTGTTAGCCGAACCGGCGGATACCTGCTCTCGCACCAGGCCGCCTGCAAACTCATCGGTGAAAAAGCGCGCCGCGCCATGGAACGACTTCCTGAGTTTAGACCATACAAAGTCAGCGGTCCCGTCGAGGTCAAGGTCGAGGTCACGGTTGAAGGCCAGGGGATTATTCGCCTGCGAGAAGGCGTTGAAAGGCTGGACGCGAGGATGACCGTATATCGAGGAAAGGATATCGTCGATGCCTGGCTGAAGTGGAGTGACTTCTAACCGCGACAAAGCATCTTGTGGAACTGAACGACAGTCCGCAGGTAACTGCACACCGTGATGAGGTGATCCCGGAGCGATGACCCTTCTGGGCTGGACATGGGTGTCGTCCCTGAAAATTGGAGTTCACAAGTAATGAAGCGATTGACTCGCAGAAACCTCTTGAGCCAGTCAACACGTTTGGTGGGCACACTCGCAGTTGGTGTGCCACTTGCGGGAAGCGGGGACCCGGCACAGAGCACGCTCAAGAACAAACCGAGGCTCAAGATTGTTGTTGCCAGTGCACACCCCGATGATCCCGAGGCCGGATGCGGAGGTACCATTGCCCGGTTCGCTGACTCGGGACACGAAGTTGTAATCCTCTATCTCACGCGGGGCGAAAGAGGAATCAAGGGAAAGACGTACGACGAAGCTGGAGCGATTCGCGCCCTTGAAGCCCAGAAAGCATGCGAGATCCTGAAGGCACGGCCCGTATTCGCTGGGCAAGTCAATAGGAAGGTCGAGGTCAACTACGCCCGCTATGATGAGTTCCGTAAGATTTTAGCGGCGGAGCAACCGGATATCGTTTTCACTCATTGGCCCATTGATACGCATGAGGACCACCGGGCCAATTCACTTCTCGTTTGCGATGCCTGGCTCAAGATGGGGCGCAGGTTCGCACTTTACTATTTTGAAGTCATGACCGGGATGCAGACATCTCAGTTCTGGCCCACTCATTACGTGGACATCAGTCAAACTGAGTCCAGGAAGCGAGCCGCCTGCTTCGCTCACGCCAGCCAGGAACCTGATGAGTTTTATCCTATTCATGATGAGATGAATCGATTTCGTGGAATGGAATGTCGATGCAAGTACGCAGAAGCCTTCATCCGGTATATGCAGAGTCCTGACGTGCCGCTTCCATTGTTTGGAACGAGGCAGGCTTGACCCTGTCTGATTTCGGGCGAGAGGCTCAGCCTATGTGCTTCCCCTCAGGGCTCGCCAGCGTTAGAGACATGAAGGTCAGCATTTGAAGCTTTTAAGTGGCTATCTCGAGGCGATGCGCTCCTCACGACCCGATCTTACTTGGTTCCGCTACGGCCTTTGGTTCCGCCGCGTCCGCAGGCAAGTCAACGCGAAGCACTACGGCGGCAAGTTCATGCGGCGCAGGAGGGCTTGGAGGCGCGGGGCGGAGTGCGGGGGTGAACCAGGGCAAAACTTATGGCTTAGCGAACCTCACTCGACGGTTTCATTTCTGCTCAAGTCGGACAGTCGATGACGTGGCCGCCTTTCAACAAAAGATTGAACTCCTGACCCCGGGCCACTCCTGCCCCGAATAGGGCAAGCGCCAACACAACGCGAACACAGATTCGTGCCATTGCTTTGCTCCTCTTCTCTTCTGCCTAATCTCCTTCCTACCGAATCTCAATGTAGAGGCGGCTTCGAGATCCTCCGGCTTCGCGCACAAAGCCCGGCGGCTTATGGAATTCTGGAAGTTAACCTGGGCGCCCGGATCGCACGTCAGTGCGCGGGGTGCTCGCGCGCATAACGGACCATGGCGTGTATATTCTCCGGGGCGGTGTCTCGCGGCACCTCGCAGCCGGCGGCCACGATGTAACGATCCCCGGCCTGCCGATGACATTCCGCGAGTGCCCCGTACACGCTATCGGAGGTTCCATTCCGCAACTCCCGTACCGGGTCGAGATTGCCGAGCAGGACTTGCCGTGGACCCATTTTCTCTCGGGCTGCAGCGAGCGGCACAAGCGAATCGAGGTCCACGATGTCGCAACCGAGCCTCCCCATGCCTTCCAGGATCGGTAGCGTGTTGCCGCAGATGTGCAGTCGCACCCGCGCGCCGGCAGCATGCAGCGCGTCCGCCATTTTTTTCTCGTAGGTCCACACGAACTCATTGTAGATTCTAGGTCCCACCAGGGAGGCCGCCGGGTCACCTATCCCGATGAGATCCGCGCCCGCTTCGGCCTGCGCCCGGCCGAAGCAAGTCCCCACCTCCACAACGAACTCAAAGAGGTCGCGAATGAAGCCCGGATCGTCATAGAAGTCCAGCATCAAGGTGCTGATACCTCGGAGGTCCGCGGATGCCCCGCACGGACCTTCGACCCAACCTTCGACAATCTTCTCGTGACCGACACGCTCCTTGAGCATCACAATCCCCTTGATGCGGTCGTGCATTCTTCCGCCCCCAAGCGGGTCCGGCGGCATCAGGTGGGCGAGGGTGGACTTGTCGGCCAGCAGTGCTTGGCTTTCGACAATCGACGGGGGTTGATCCTCGAAATACTCGACGACGGCGCCGCAGTCGGGTGCCTCGCGAGTTTCCGCGATACAGGAAACATGGTCAAATCCAAACACCTCCGCTGTGCGGATCTGGGCCTCGACGAGTACACGGTGATCCAGCGCGTATTCCCGGTACTTTGCTCCGATCTGGTCTGTTGCGAACATCATAGTAATGGGCATGCAGGGTAGGTGATCGGCGGGCCGGCCTTCCAAAAGGGCGAGAACTCGTTCGCGGCTATTCATGATGCAGCGGGCTCCCTTGCGGTTATTTCTTGCTCATCCCGGGCGGCGATACGTCACACTTTGTTCTCATCGGGTGACTCGACATAACATCACTCGCACAGACAAGAGTCAAGACTGGGTCGTGACGGCACGGTGATAAGGCTTGAAACAAGAGCGCGGGTGACGTAGGGTCTATCTCGAGCCTGATCTCACAGGTGCAAGCTGGCACACATGGGACGCGGAACTAATTGCTTGAGGCCTGCGCAACTGACCCTCGCGTATGGGGCGACGGTCGTGGTGGTTCTCTGTTTGCTGAGCACCTACGGTTACGGCAGCGCGCCTCAAGCTCAGGGGCACGATGCAACGGGCATCAGCGCCTTTGAAAGGGGCGATCTGGAGACGGCCGAACGGGAATTCCGCGCCGCTTTGAAGGTTCGCCCGGACGATGTCCAGACGCGGCAGAACCTCGCTGTCACCTTGGCGCGCCAAGGCAGGTTGGACGAGGCCGAGGAAGAGCTGGAGAAAGTGCTGGCCGCGCGTCCGAGGTCTTCCGAAGCGCAGTACAACCTGGGACTGGTTCTGTTCCAGAAGAAGGATCGAGAATCGGCGCTCAGGCATTTTCGCAGAGCTGTGGAGCTCAACCCCGCATACATTGAAGCGCGCACGAACCTGGGTGTGCTCCTCGAGGAGACGGGTGACTTTGATGGGGCGCTGGCGGAGCATCGCGCTGTCGTACGGCTGCGCCCGCAGTACGCCGAAGCTCACAACAATCTTGGCGCGTTGCTCGCCCGCAGAGGAGAATACGACGCCGCCATAGCCGAGTGTCGCGCGGCGATCAATCTGCGTCCGGACTTTGCTGAGGCGCATCAGAATCTGGGCTTGGCATTGTGGAAGAGGGGAGACCTGGATGGCGCGGAAGCTGAATTCCGCGCTGCGGCCGCTCTCGGCAGCCGCGAGGCGCAGATCAGCCTGGGAGTCGTTCTGGGCGAAAAGGGCGAGCTTGATGCTGCCATTGCTGCGCACCGGACGGCGGTCGAGCTTCTGCCGCAGGACGCGGAGGCCCACTACCTGCTTGGTGGGGGGCTGCAACAGAAGGGAGACCTTGACGCCGCGATCGCTGAGCTACGACAGGCCTTGGTGCTTGACCCAAGACTGGTTGCTGCCAATCTCCATCTCGGCACGGCTCTCCGCCAGAAAAGTGAATTTGATGGCGCCTTGGGTGCCTTGCACGCTGCGGCATCCCTCGATCCAAACAATGCCGACGTACGCTATCAGCTCGGGTTCACTCTGCGGCGGAAGGGAGAGTTCGCGGAGGCCCTCACCGAATTGCGCCGGGCCGTCTCTCTCCGGGCAGATTACTCCGAAGCTTATTACGTCTTAGGCCAAACACTTCAGCAGATGGGCAGGCGCGAGGAGGCGCAGGCGGCTTTCGCGGAAGTCCAACGCCTGCGCCGTGCTGATGCAGATTGGGGGCAGGCCAACACCCAATACAACTTAGGGCTGCAAGCCCTGGAAAAGGATGACCTCCGGGCAGCTCGTGACGCTTTTCAGGCGGCCCTGGCCATTAAGGTGGATTTTGCTGAAGCCCACACGAACCTGGGTGGGGTCCTGCTCAAGCTGGGAGAAACCGACAGCGCCATAGGCCAGTTTCGGGTCGCTCTGGATCTTAAACCTGACGACGCCCGCGCTTATTACAATCTGGGCCTGGCTTTGGACAAGAAGGGAGATGCGCAAGGCGCGCGCGAGGCACTCCGGCGCGCCCTGGACCTCGATCCCCAGTTGGCAATCTCCCCGCCTGTTTCGCATCCCTGATGGTCATTCCTGGGGCTCACCGCTCCAAGCGCTCAAGAAAACCCTGGATTTGCTCCCGGTCTAGGTCCGCTCGTTCCCGCGCCTTGAGTTGTTGAAACTTCGCGACGGCCTTGTGCGCCGACATTGTCTCACCCAGTTTCCGATAAACCTGGGCCAGCCTGTAATAGGCGGCGCTCAATTTTGGATCAAGCTGCACAGCCCGCTCCAGTTCCCCGCGAGCCGCCTCGATCTGCCCACGCATGTCCAGTACATTACCCAATTCCATATGGGCTTCGGCCAGGTTGCTGTCCAGCGCCACAGCCCTTTCGAGGTGCTGCTGCGCTTCAGTCAGATCGCCCGACGAGGCCTGCCGGCTGCGGGCTGCGAGAATCCTTCCATAGAAATACTGGGCCCAGGCGTCCTTCGGGTCCGCATTCATGTAGCGGCTGAACTGACGCTGCACGGAGTTCTGGTGTGGGCCGGCGGCGTCATAGGCCCGCCCCAGGAGGTAGTAAACCTCGGGCGCACGAGGGGCGATTTCCGCTGCCCGTAAGAGCGTTCGCGCGGCGTCCTCGTATTTTCCGGCCAGGTAATACGCCGCCCCCCAGCCCAGCCACATCTTCACGGACTTGGGGAATTCTTTTGTGGCACTGGCAAAGACTTCCAGGGCCTGATCGAGGGCCCACCGGCGCAGCAGACCATACGCGTAGTCGAAGCGGTAGTCTTCGTTCTGGGGTTCGAGTTCCGCCGCGCAGCGCAGGGCCGTGAGCGCCCGAGCGTGATTGCCCCGGTTTTGCTCGACCTCACCCAGCAAATTCTCCAGTTCCGCGTTTTCACCGCCCGCCAGCAAGGTTGCCAAGAGCGCCGACGCCTGCACCTCTTTTCCGGCCCGGTGATAGGCCAGCGCCAGGTTGTAGTTGAGGTCGTAGGAGTCCGGATTCAAGGCGCGCAACCGCTCGAATTCCGGAATGGCAAGCCCATAATAACCTTGCTCGACGAGCAAGGCGGGCAACTGTAGTCGCCGTGGGTCGCGAGGCTCCAAGCGCCGGTCAAGTTCACTGAGCGTCGCTCGGGCCTGTGCCTCCTGCTTCAGCTTGAGGCGTGCCTCAAGCATCCCGATCAGTAGCGTGGGATCGCCCGGCTTCAGACCGTAGGCCTTCTCGAAGTGCTCGAGCGCATCTGAAGGCTGGTCGTCCAGGAGCAAAGCCAACCCCACACTGCAAAGGGATACGAAGTCGTCCGGATGCGAGGCTAGGACCAACTCAAACTCTTGTCGGGCTTCCTTCAGCCGCTTCTTCTTCAAGTAGGTTGCCCCCAACGTCCGACGCGTAGCGATGGATCTAGGCTGCAACTCCAGGGCCCGCTGCAAGTGTTTCTGCGCGAGATCAAGATCGCCGAGCGCAAAGTCTGCCGTTCCTATGAGAGCCTCAGTTTCCGCCGATCGGGAATCGAGTTGCAGCGCTCGTTGTGCCGCCTCCCGTGCCTCCTGGTATTTCCCTTGGGTAAGGAACTCTTGCGCTTGACGACAATACTCCGCGGCGGATTCCTGGGCTTCAGCGGTGAGCGCAGGATGCCCACCCATCATCAGGAGCACGAAAATGGGCGTCCGCCAGAACTTCATGGATGTGCAGGATAGCATGAGGTGACAGGAGGTAGTAGGCCAGAAGTTTGTTATCCCGTACGCCTTAACTTGAAAGCCATAACGCAGATCCAGTGATACCACGAAAGCCCTCTTGACATTCGGTCCAGAAGGTTACAGACTGCGCGAAACTTGTCGTAGTTACTGTTGCTGGGTCGGGGTTCTGACGGTTAGAAGTTCTGAGGGGGATTTGCCATTGCCCCGACGCAGAGGATGAAGTCCAATAATCCAACCGTCGTCCGCGAATCCGTCAAGTACCAGATGCAACACTTGTGAGCGGGCACGACGCGACAACTCAAGGCGAAACGATGTGACTGGCGCTTGAAAGCCTGGGTCGGGTTTGGGAGGCGGGCACAGCTCGGCGTCTAGACTACCGGGGTTCCACCCCGCGATGGTCGGCCGTGTTCTCAGTGTGGAGTCTGAATGGAGGCCAAAATGGCAGAGTTGAATGTTCGCCGTCTGCCCGTGGTGGTGGGGGTGTTCGTTGCCCTCGCCGTTCTAAACCTGCCGGGCGCCTTGCACGCTCAGGTGACCGGAACTATCAGCGGGTACGTGACTGACCCGAGTGGCGCGGCGGTCCCCCAGGTCAAGGTGACCGCAACGTTGGTCCAGCAGAACGTTTCCCGGGCCACAGAATCGAACGCGGAAGGTTTTTACAACTTTCCGGCGCTGCTGCCGGGAACCTACACCCTGACCACGGAAAAGTCCGGATTCCAGCGCCTCACGCAAACTGACGTGGTCCTCACGGTGAACCAAAATGTCCGGCTAGATATGGCTCTGCAACTAGGGGCGATCACGCAAGCCGTGACGGTCACCGGCGAAGCCCCTCTGGTGGACACGCGTTCACCAACCCTCTCTGGGCTCGTGGATGACCGCCGTGTGGTGGATTTGCCGCTCAATGGCCGGAACGTGATCGCGCTGGCGAGAACTCTGCCCGGCGTGTTGAACGTGAACGCTCCGCAGCAGTTGAGCGACGCGCGCAGCGGACCCGAGATGGACGTCAACGGGGGCCGGCCTAACATGAACCTCTTTACGTTCAACGGCGCTTACTTCATGAACCCCTCGCGCAACACGGGGATGAACTATCCACCGCCTGACGCCATCCAGGAGTTCCGGATTCTCGCCAATAACTTCTCCGCGGAGTACGGGCGCAATCCGGGTTCACAGGTCAATGTTGTGTCGAAAGCGGGGAGCAACGAGTTTCACGGCGCGGTCTGGGAATTCCTGCGCAACGATGCGTTGAACGCTCGCAGCTTCTTTGACCCGCGGGTGGCCGGGTTAAAGCAGAATCAATTCGGGTTTTCGGCAGGCGGGCCCGTCCGTAAGGACAAGCTCTTCGCTTTCGGTACCTATCAGGGCCTGCGAGATCGCCGCGAAGCGAGCACCGTTGTCGCCACGCTGCCGTCCGACGCCCATCGCAACGGCGATTTCACAGATTTGCTGCCGGACGTAGTCCTGACCAATCCCGCAGACTCCCTTACGGGCGAGCCGTTCCGCGACGCCAGCGGCAATCTCTGTGTTCAGAACAATGTGATCTTACCGGGTTGCATCAGTCCCGTGACCAAGAACCTCTTGCCCTTCCTGCCCTCCACGCCAGAGGGGGGTGATTTAGTGAGCCTAGCACCCAACCCCCGCCGTGGCGACATGTTCATGGTGAGGCTGGACGCGAACCTTAGCTCCAAACACACGATGTTCGGCCATTTCTTTTATGATCGTAATTCCCGCAAAACGCCCTTTGGCGCGGGAGGGAATATTCCCGGCTACGTCGGCGGATCGCTGGTGCAAGACACCGACAGCGTTGCGCTGAATGACAACTACGTCTTCAGCCCCAACCTGGTCAACCAGTTTGTCGCGTCTTACCTACGTTCCACCTCGAACGATTTCAACACGCAGACGCGGACGCCGGAATCGTTAGGCATGAACCTGCCCATGTACACGACCTCCGGGGCGCCGGACTTCAACGTGGGCGACCTGTTCGACTTGGGCACCGGTTACATTGCCCGTTTCGCGAGCAACAACTGGCAGTTTCGGGATACGCTGAGCTGGATGCGTGGCCGCCACGGCTTCAAGTTTGGCGGCGAGTTCATGCGCCTACAATTCCTGCAGGACTGGAACGGCCCCACCTCCTTCTATTTCAGTGGCAGCCGCTCGGGTGATTCCGTGGCCGACTTTCTGCTGGGCGCCTATGACAGCCTCTTCCTGGATTTCGGGCAGCGGCTCAACGACGCGTTCAGCAATTACCTAGGGTTTTTCTTCCAGGATGAGTTCAAGGTCAATCCCCGCTTCACTCTGACCTTCGGTGCCCGTTACGAATACTTTGCACCGTGGATCGACGTTAATGGCCGCATCAACACCGTCGTCATCGGAGCTCAGTCGAAGAAGGTGCCGGACGCCCCGCCGGGAATTCTCTTCCCGGGCGATCTGCCGCGTGGGCTGGTGAACGGCGACATGAACAACTGGTCGCCGCGCATCGGCTTTGCGTGGGATCTTTTCGGGAACGGCAAGACGAGCATTCGCGGCGCCTACGGCGTCTTCTACGAGTCGGTGAACGCCGACTCACTGGCTCAGGAGAACGCTCCGTTCGCGGGCTTCGGCACGGCGGACTATGGCAACCTGACAGACCCGTTCGGCTCGGTGGGTTTGACCCCTCCACCTGTCGCGCCGCCCGGGGACCGCTTCGGGTGCGTGTCCATTCCAGAGCCACCCGGGCTGCGTTGCGACCTGTTCCCGCTGCCCATTGGCGGAGTATTCACCGACCTTTCGCTCCGTACTCCCTACGTGCAGTCCTGGAATCTCTCCATCCAGCGCCAACTGACGCCCGACATCATGCTGGAGGCTGCTTATGCCGGCAAGATCGGCACCAAAGTCGAAGCGATGCGGACTTACAACCCCGCGCGGTTCATTCCCGGCACGGTCTATGATCTCGCTACAGAACTCGAAAACATGGTCTCGACGCCCGGCAACATCTACGACCGCGTGCTCTTCGAGCCAGGCATTTTGAGCCCGCAGGGTTTCCTGCTTGGTAACGACTTCCGGAGTTGGTATCACAGTTTCCAGACGCAGGTAACCAAGCGCTTCAGCCGGGGCTTTTCTGTGATGGCTTCCTACACCCTGGGGAAGTCGATTGACTCGAGTTCGACTGACAACCTCGGTGCCACCGTGTTCAATCCCTTCGACCTACGCCAGGAACGCGGGCGTTCGGACTGGGATCGTCGCCATGCTTTCGTGGCCTCCTGGCTCTGGTCGCCGCCCTGGAAGTTCAGTGAGCCCTGGAAGAATACGCTGCTGGGAGGGTGGACCTTCACCGGCATCCACAGCATCCAGAGCGGGCTTCCCATCACTTTTCTCAGCGGTGACGACGTGGCGGTGGACGGCACTTATGGCGACCAGCTCGCCTTCCTGACGGGTGAGCCGATCGCGCGCAGTCACTCCAGCCGGGAGGATAGGGTCTCGCAGTTCTTCAACACCAACGCCTTCGTTTACCCCAACTGCGCCTTCGATTTTGAGGCGGCCCGGGGCAACCCCATGGCGATTGCGCAGCAGGATTGCACGCCGTTCGGCATCAGGTACTCACTGGCGGGCCAGTACGGGAACGCCGGTCGTGGCATTCTGAGCGGGCCCGCGTACAACAGTACCGACTTCTCCATCATCAAAGACTTTGCGTTCAAAGAACGTTACAAAGCTCAGTTCCGCTCAGAGTTCTTTAACATCTTCAATCAAGTTAACTTCGACAACCCGGTGGGCTACGTAAATTCCGGCGCGTTTGGCCGGATCCGCAGTGCCGGAGATGCGCGAATAATCCAGTTCGCGCTGAAGTTCATCTGGTAAGCCGGGGTGCCAGTCCGGGCCCCCGGTTCGGGACGGGCCGAGACGGCGAACCGTTTCGGCCCCCCACATCCCACGCACCCGCCATGCCTTTACCCTGCATTATCGGCTTGCTGGCGCTCCAGGCGCGGGCGGGTGTGGTGTCACCGCCCGCGGCGCCGGGAGGGATGGTGCTGATTTTTCGTTTACCTTGAATGTTCGCGGGTGCTGGTGCGAGGGGAAAGGACCGCGGTCTTTTGGAGGGGACGGCGATGGTCAGTCTAACGAACAAGCTCCAAGAGTTTTGCTGGGTTCCTACGTTTGTACTCATGTTGGGCGCGGCCAGCCAGGCGGGCGCGGCTACCGCATCGCCACTGTATGCCCGCGGATACACCGTGATCCCCGAGCCCCAGAAGGTCACGCTGGGTGCTCGGGATTTCCAATTTAGCCCGGAGTGGCGCTTGGAGTTAGGTCGCGGCGTGCCGCCAAACGACGTCGCAGTCGAAAGCCTGAAGGACGACTTGCAGACAAGATTTCGCGTGACACTCAGCGGGCAGGGCAGAGCGCGTGCAGGAGCCAAGATGCTGCATCTCGCGGTTGTGCCTAACTTCGTTTCCGTTGGAGAGGCAACGGATCGCGAGAAGAATGTGCTGGCCGAGCAGGCGTACAAGATGGTTCTGACCGCCGACAGCGTGAGCATTAGTGCGAATGCTCCTACGGGCCTCTTTTACGGAGTGCAGACGTTCCTGCAACTGCTCAAAGCGCATGATGGAAACCTGTGGCTGCCGGAAGGCGAAATTGTGGATTGGCCAGACCTCGAAATGCGCATCATCTACTGGGACGACGCGCATCACCTGGAGCCATTGTCAGTTTTGAAACAAGCTGTGCGCCAAGCGGCCTTCTACAAGATCAATGGATTCGCTATTAAACTCGAAGGCCATTTCCAATACAAGAACGCCGCGCCCATCGTCGAGCCTTATGCGCTCTCACCGGCCGAATTCCAGGAGCTGACCGACTACGGTCTCAAATATCACGTCCAGGTCATCCCTTACCTGGACGGGCCCGCCCACATTGCCTTCATCCTGAAGCATCCGGAATACGCTGCGTTGCGCGAATTTCCGGAGAGTAATTACGAAGCCTGTGTGACCAATCCGGAAACCTACAAGCTGTACTTTGGGATGTTCCAGGACCTGCTGGATGCCAATAAAGGTGGGAAGTATTTCGTGCTCTCGACCGACGAGCCTTACTACGTCGGCCTCGCGAAGAATGACCAGTGCAACGAAGTGGACCGCGCGAAAGAGCTGGGCAGCGTCGGCAAGCTGCTTGCGGAGTTTGTGACCAAGACTTCGAATTACCTCCATGAGCGCGGCCGCACGGTGCTCTTTTGGGGCGAGTACCCGCTGAAACCTGACGATATCAGCTCCCTGCCCACGCACCTGGTCAACTCCGAAGTGTATGGCCCGGAATTCGACCCGGTATTCAAGGCACATGGCAATCGTCAGATGATTTTCACTTCCACTGTGGGCTGGAAGGAATTCTTTTTTTCCAATTACTACCTGCTGCCCGCTGCTGACCACATCCCCAGTACGTCGGGTGGTGCGTATGAATCCGTCCACCAGGAGCCCGGATATGTGGCCCAAATGCTCGACACGATCGAAAACACGCCGGCGCGGAAGAATGCCGACCTGATGGGCACGTTCGTGGCCGGTTGGGCTGACACGGGAATTCATCCCGAAGTCATGTGGCTGGGTTACGCCACGGCTTCAGCGGCAGGTTGGCACCCAAAGGCGGCCAGCGTCCAGGAATTGATGAACTCCTTTTACCGGTTGTTCTACGGCCCCGGCGCCACCAACATGGGGCGCGTCTATCAACTGATGAGTGAACAGGGGCAGTTCTGGAAGGAAAGCTGGGAAACGGTGGCCTCCAATGCGCGCACGCCCATTTGGGGCGACTGGGACCGCATCAATAATCCGCCGCAACGGGCAGAGGACCAGACCTTGCCGCTGCCTCCAGTGCCTTGGCCCAAGGTTTTCACCCTAGGTTACGATTGGGCGCTTCTGAGTGAAAGGCGCCTGCAAATGGCCGGGCGGTTCCTTACAGAGAATGATGAATTGCTGGATTTGCTGCACGAGAATTTGCCACGGGTTGAGGTCAACCGCTACAACCTGGAACTGTACATCTGCATTGCTCAACTCTATCGGCAGAACCTCGAGATGCTCATTGATCTCGAACGAATCAACACGGCATTGCATTCGGCCCAGGCCGCTGCAGCGAAAGCGGACGCCAAGCGCGTCGTGGCGGTGCTCGACTGGGCGCTCGACATCGCCGAAAACATCCGGCAACAACGTAACCAGGCGTTCGCCAATGCCACCGCCATCTGGTACAAGACATGGTATCCGCGCGTCGCCGAAGCCAACGGCCGCCGCTTCCTCGACAAGGTGGACGACGTGAAGGACCACCTGCCGGTCCGCACCGTGGACATGACTTATCTGATTTACCGGCAACTCCTCTACCCGCTGGGTGATTGGGCAGCCCAGGTGCAAGCTGCCCGCAACCGGTATGCCGAAGCTCACCAGTTGCCAGTCCGCCCCAGCCAGTGGAACTGGAAAGACTTATCTACGATGGTCACAATGCAGCGCGTCACCGATGGCGAAGACGAGTGATCACATGGTCCGAATGATTTCACGTCCAAGGCCGCGGACTTCGGCGCTGGTTGTTGCTTTGGCGCTGCTTCTCTGCGCCGTAGGCAACGCTGAGGCCGCGGCCGCTTCGGCTCTTGCGGCGCACGGGTACGCGGTGCTTCCCGAACCTCAACAAGTGGCGCTCAGGGATGAAGATTTCTCGTTCGGGCCGGAATGGCACCTTGATTGGAGCGCTGGAATCCGAGCCGACGACGTCGCCATTGAATCCCTTCAAGAAGGCTTGAAGATGCGATTCGGAGTCTCCCTGCAAAGACAATCAGGCAAAAGTGGCCATGGGAAAGTGGTCTGGCTCAGCATCGAGGCGGGCGCGGTTGCAGTCGGGAAAGCGGCGGACCGCGATAAAGATGAACTGGCCAGGCAGGCGTACCGGATTAATCTTGCCGCCGAGTCAATCCGCATTACCGCAAACGCGCCGCCGGGCTTGTTCTACGGAGTCGAGACGCTGGTCCAGTTGATCAAGCCGCGCTCGGGCGAGCTCTGGCTGCCTGCCGGGCAGATCGTTGATTGGCCCGATCTGCAGTTGAGGCAAATCTTCTGGGACGACGCGAGGCATCTCGATCATCTGGATGAAATCAAGCGCGCCATCCGCCAGGCAGCATTCTTTAAAGTCAATGGATTCGTCCTCAAGCCGGACGCACATTTCCAGTACAAGAACATTGCAACGATCGTGAATCCCTACGCACTCTCGCCGGCCGATCTGCAGGAACTCACGGACTTTGCTCTGCGCTTCCACACCCAATTGATTCCCTACCTTGACGGGCCTGGGCATGTGGAGTTCATCCTGAAGTATCCCGAATACGAGAAGCTGCGAGCTTTTCCCGAAAGCAATTACGAGATGTGCGTGACCAACCCCGATACTTACAAGCTCTATTTCGGGATGTTTGATGAACTCCTCGCCGCGAACAAAGGGGGAAAGTATTTCCTGCTTTCGACGGACGAGCCCTACTACGTCGGACTTGCCAAAAATGCACAGTGCAATGAAGTGGATCGCGCCCGAGAATTGGGGAGCGTTGGGAGACTCCTGGCGGAGTTCATCACCAGGACCGCAAACTACCTGCACGAGCGCGGGCGCAAGGTAATCTTCTGGGGCGAATATCCGCTCAAACCCGGCGACATTGCCTCACTGCCGAGCCACTTGGTGAACGGCGAAGTATACGGACCGGAATTTGACCCGGTTTTCAGGGCGCACGGAATCCGTCAGACGATCTACACGTCAACATCAGGGGAAGAGTACTTTTTCCCAGAGTATTACCTGCTGCCCGCGGTTGACCGCCTGCACCAGGAGCGGCCGCAGGCGCTGCCCAAGGTCACGGCCGTGCTCGACCAGATCGCTCACACTTCGGCTCGGCAGCAGTCGGATTTGATGGGTGTTTTCATCGCCGCGTGGGCGGATCAAGGGATTCATCCCGAAACCTTCTGGCTGGGGTTCGCGACCGGCGCGGCAGCGGGGTGGAATCCCGAGGCGGCTGACCCGGCGGCATCCATAGCGGCTTTTTACGAACTATTCTATGGCCCAGGCGCGACGCGGATGGGCCGGGTTTACCAGTTGATGAGCACCCAAGCACGGTTCTGGGAGGACAGTTGGGAGTGGGCAGCGTCAGCGGCGCGCAAGCCGATCTTCGGAAACTCAGATGCCATCTGGAATCCTCCCCGCCCCGCGCACGACCAGACTTTGCAGCTGCCCCCGGTGCCAACACCTGATTTGCTGAAACCAGGATGGGATTGGAATCAAGCCAACGCGCGAAGGCTCGAACTGGCCGCGAAGTTCCTGGCGCAGAACGACGAACTGCTTGACCTGCTGCACGCAAACTTGGCGAGCGTTCGGTTCAATCGCCACAACCTGGAAGTATTCCTTTCCGTCGCGCGCCTGTACAGGCAGAACCTCGAGATGCTCTTGGCCCTTGGGAACATCAACGAAGAACTGAAGTCGGCGCAGGCCGCGGCGGGCAAAGGGGACTCGGGAGCGGCGACTGCGGCGATTGACCGGGCGCTGGATCTCGCCGAGGAGGTTCGTAGGGAGCGAAGCGCCGTTCTCGAGGATGCCACCCGCACATGGTACAAGACATGGTTCCCGCGTGTTGAGGAGGCAAACGGGCGCCGATTCCTCCACGTCTTGAACGATGTGCAGGATTACTTTGCGAGCCGCACGGTGGACATGAGTTACCTGGTTTATCGCGAGTTGCTCTATCCGCTGGGTGACTGGGCGGAGCATGTGCGTGCGGCTCGGAATAAGTACGCCAAGGCGCATGGATTGCCAGCCCGTGAAGCGCGGCTGGAATGGAAGGGCACGACTCCCTCCGCACAGCGCTAGCCCGGAGCAGCGCGCAAGAAACCTCCGAGTTCATCCGGATCAAGAACGAGGGACTTTCATGCTCGAAGAAATGCTGAGAGGGAGACGAAGATTTCTCAAGACCCTCATGGGCGGCGCGGCGGTAACGGCTGGTCGGGGTCTCCTCGGATCGCTGGCCCGAGCCACACGGGCACAAGAACTACCTGCCGACGTCGGTCCCCCGGCGCGAGTTGCCGCACAAGTGACGCTCGAGAAGGAACTCTATCGTCCTGGTGAGGTTGTCCGCGGCGAAGTCACGCTGAACAGCCCGCGCACCGACCTGCCCGTGGAAGTGGTCTGGACCGACAGCTACGGCCGCGTGGCCGGACGCGCCAAGGCCATGCCCGCGCATTCGTTCAACAATGTGGCGGGATTTGCCCTGCCCCTTGAGAGTCCGCTCACGTATGTTAACAGCGTGGAAGTGCTGGTGGAAGGTGTGGCGCAGATCGCGCGGGCGCGATTCCTGTTCTGCCCCAAGCCGGATGCATGGGACGACTATCACGTCATCAATTACACCTTCTATCCGCATGGTTATTACGACAAGCTTCGGGAAGCGGGTGTGGATGCCGTCATCGCCTACCGGAACAAACCCTTCCGTGCTTTCCTTGACAACAATTTCCGCTTCTATGTCGAAGAGATGATCTGGGAAATTCTGGCGACCTACCACAAGAACTTCAACCTGTGGAAGGATCTGGTCCGCAGGTTCACGGAGAACCGCAACGTCTGGAAATTGTTGACCCGCGATCCCCGCTTCAACGATCCGAAAACACTTGAGAAAGCGCGCGAGGTACTGGCGCGCGAGGTGACCAAGTACAAGGATTTCCGGCCGTTGTTTTACGACCTCTCGGACGAGCTTGGCATTGGTGACCAAATTGCGGCGACCGATTTGTGCCACTCGCCCTTCTACATTCGCAGCTTTGCGGAGTATGTGAAGACGTCCTATGACTCGATGCACGAGAACCGCAAAGAATGGGACGTGGACTTTTACCACTGGGACGACGAACAGATCGACCTGGGCGCCACGTTCAACTGGGACGATCTGATGATCCACGAAACGACCACGGACCACGCCATGGACCGCATCCTGATGGCGCACCTGCGCCGTACTTACAAGACGGTAGAGAACTTCAACAACGCGTGGGGCGTGAGTTTCCCCTACACGTCGGTGCCGTCGGAGTACACGGTCATGGACTGGACGCCAGTGGTGGCGCCACTGGCCGATACGCGCTCACTGCTGACGCTCGACGAGAAATCCCTTAACAACCTGTTCGGCTCGCTTGAGGCGGCGAACATCGCGTGGGGAATGAAGGGCGGATGGACCGCCGACCAGAAGCCGACCAAGTTCAAGAGCTGGGCGGAGGTTATCGCGTACATCCGCAGACTTGAGAAGACGATGGCGGAGGTCAACTCGACGGAAGGATGGAATCTCGCGGCGTGGTGCGACTTCCGCAACTTCATGGACCAGATGATGGCCAACTTCGTCTACCGCGCGGGCGATTACTGCCGCTCACTCGACCCGCACGCACGTATTGGCGCGGAGGGCGGGCAATCGCCTTGGGCCTTCGGCTGGTACAACTACGAGAACGTCTGCGAGGTAGTGGACGTCATCGAGTCCTACAACATTGGCAACAACGTGGAGATCATCCGCGGGCTCGGCAACCACCGCATCGTCCAACTGAATACCCACGGCTTCCAGTTCAAGGTGGGCTCAAAAGAATCAGACCTCACGCCGGATGATGGCGTGGCGCAAAAGCAGGCCACGCGCAAGGTGTGGTGGCAACTCTTCCACGAAAGCCGCGCGGCCATTATCTGGGATTACACCGAACGTGACTTCCGCTTCGTTGACGAATACCGCGAGTTGACCCCCGCCGCGCTGACCTTCAAGGACACCTTCGGCGAGGTCCGCAGCGGCATCGGCAAGCTCATCATTAAATGCGCGGCGGCAACATGACGGGATCGCCGTCCATTACTCCCATCCTTCGGTTCAGGTCCATTGGATGATTGAAAATCTGAAGGTCGGTAAACGCTGGCCTGTGGATGAGGTTCGCTACGACAAGCTGCGTTTCAACGGGGTCCGGAACAGCAACACGAAGCTCATCGAGGATTTGAACTTGCAGTATGAATTTCTGGGCCCGCACCAGATCATAAGCGGCGCATTGAGCGCAGGCCGATTCAAAGTCTTGATTCTGCCCCAGTCCATCGCCATGAGCGCCGACGAGGTGGCGCGGGTGCGGGAGTTTGTGGAAGACGGCGGGATGGTCATTGCCGACTGTCGTTGCGCCACGATGAACGAACGCGGGCGAGACCTCGGAAAAGGCCAACTGGATACCCTTTTGGCATTTCGCGAATAAGTGCGAAGTCTCCTACGGCGGGATCAGTTACGGGTATCGGGGGTTTCCGCAACGTTCAACTTAAGGGAAGGAATCTGGGACTCGGCGTCGGCGAAGCGAACTTTCAAGTGCACGCCGGCATAACGCTTGCCCAGCAGGGGAGTGTGCCGGCAGTTGTCGTCCGCGAAGTCGGCAGAGGCCTGGCGATCTACCTGAATCTCGAATTGTTTCCCTACCAGCACTGGCGCGTGCGTCCGGGTCCGGAGGCGCCCATACGCGAACTGATGGGTGCATTGCTGGCAGAAGCTGGCATTCAGCCAAGCGTGAGGGTTCTGGATGCAAACGGAGCGCGGGTACCGGCAGTCGAAGTCGCCAGGTATGAGTTTGGCGCTCAACGCCTGGTGGCGGTATTCTGGAACCCGCAACTCGACCCGGGCGGGTGGGCCGATGGGCCGCGCGTCCCCGAGCGCGGCTGGGCTGAAGGGATCGACAACTCGGCGCTCGAGAAACCGGTCGAGGCGATCATCCGCCTGCCCCAGAATCTTCATGTTTATGACGTGCGGGGCGCGAAGGCCCTCGGTCAGGTGTCCACCCTCCGGACGACAATCGACCCTTGGACACCGTTGGTATTCACGCTCTCGCCGACACCCATCGCCGGTCTGAGGCTCCAGGCTCCTTCCGGCCTCGAGCGAGGGCGCACGGCGCATATTAGAATCCGAATCGATGACCAGCCGTCTGTGGTACAGCCGCGGATCGTGCGTGTCGAGGTATTCGACCCAATAGGCAAGCTGGCCGAGCACTACTCCAGCAATTTCCGTTTTGAAGGCGAGCTTGGAGCGTTAGCAATTCCGTTCGCCTGGAATGATTCACCCGGAGAATGGAAAATCCGCGTCCGGGATATGGCCACCGGGGCAGCGGCGGAAGCGGCCTTGCAGTTCGGGTCACAGCCCTAAGCCGGCGAATGGCGAGAGAAGGAGAACTCTAGATGTCACGCACCAATATCGTCCTGGGTCTTCTAGGTGTACTCTGCGTTGTCGTCCCGGCATATGGACAATGGATCGGTCGTCCCGAGCCGGAGTGGGAGAAGAAGTTTCAGACCTGGGTTGCCGACCCGCACAAGAAAGTCTATCCAAATAGCTTTGGCCGCGATCTCGCGAAACGGCAGATCGAGCTTCAGGCCTGCCGCAACGAGTGGGTGATCATCCAGCTCGGCGTGCGCAGCCCGCAAGCCGTTAAGTCACAGGCCGTGCGCGCCGGTGAACTCACCACTGCTGACGGCAAGAAAATTGGGTCGAACCTAATTCGTGTTCGTTACCCAGGTCTCATCCCTGTGGACGAGAATGGCCAATACACGCCTGACCCGCTCTGGGAAGTGCCCGCCGTTTCCCTGCGGCCCTACCAGAGCCAGGGAATCTGGATTGATTTGAAAGTTCCCGCCGACGCGCCGCCGGGGAAGTACGAGGGCACCCTGGACCTCCTGCGCGATGGCGCCAAGGCGGACACTTTCCGCGTCAGGCTGGACGTCCTTCCCGTAAGTCTGCCGGAGCCCTCCGGCTACCACTGTTACCTCAACATTCTTGTGGACCCGTCTTCCGTAGCGCGCGTCAAGCGGCTGCCGCTGTGGGGTGAAGAGCATTGGAGGCAGCTTGAACGTTATGTTCAGAACCTGGCTGCCCACGGGCAGAAGACCGTCACGGCTTTCATTGTTGACGACCCATGGGCCGGTGATACCGGGTTTGCTGTGCGCAACCTGATTGAATGGAAATGCGCAGGCGAATGGACGCGTGAGGGAACCGCGCGGCTGGCCTTTGACTTCTCACCCTTTGACCGCTGGGTGAATCTGTGCCTCAAGGCTGGCATTAACGACCACATTGAATGCTGGTCACCGCTTGTCCAACCCGGCTCCGACCATTCCGTGGTTATCTACACGGACACGGTCAGCGGCCAGCGGCGTCCACTGCGCCTGCCGGCCGGCTCGGACGAGTATAAGGCTGTGTGGGGCGAATTCGCCCGCGCCTTCCAGGAACACCTGTACGCCAGGGGTTGGCTGGAAAAGGCCTACCTTGGTTTTGACGCAATCGACACGGCGGTGCTGAACCGTGTCGTACCGTTTTTCCACGAGGTGGCGCCCGACCTGAAGCTGATGATCAGCGGTGGCGACGAAAAGGGGCGGCACATGGCCGAGTCGCGCGAACTCTCCTTTCACTACGGCTACTACAGCCCGGGTACCGGAGTGGAACTGCCGGACATCCCGGCGCGTCGCAAGGCCGGCAAGCGCACGCTGCTGTACACCGCCGTGACGCCGCTCTACCCCAATACTTTCATCTTCTCCCAACCGCTCGAATCACGCTATCTCGGGTGGATTATCTGGAAGTGGGGCTTTGACGGATACATTCGTTGGGCGTGGGACTTCTGGTGGCCGGAGAATTTTTGGGACCAACCTCTCTACAAGTGGCACTCCGGCGACATGTGGTTTGTATATCCCGGGCCCGACGGCCCTGTGGACAGCATTCAATGGGAGATGCTGCGCAAGGGAATCGAGGACTACGAGTGCCTCTGGCTGGCGAGGCAAGGTCTCGAAAAAGCGCGCGTCCGCGGTGGGCTCGCGGACCTCGTCGAGCGTGGCGAAAAAGCTTTGACACAGGCGATTGATTTGGCAACGCGGCAGTTCGATCGCGCGCCGGCCCCACGCGACCCGATCCCTGCGTGCATGGACAAAGCGCGCCGACTGGTGAACGGCGTGCTCTTGGAGTTGGCTCGCCTCGACCTGCTGCCTCGCTAGCGGGGACACGAGGTCGTAAATCGCCGGGCACAACAGGTTCATATCTGCATGGCTGAACAGGTAGCGGACACGACCCTCGAGGCGCTGGGCTATAAGCCCCAGTTCAAGCGCGTCCTATCGCGCGGCGACCTCATCCTGTACGGGCTGGTGATTCTGACGCCTACAGCACCTTACCCCGTCTACGGAATCGTGCAGCAACTCTCGCAAGGTCACGCGGCTCTTGCCTACCTGGTGGCGATGGTAGGGATGCTGTTCACGGCGGCGAGTTACGGGAAGATGTCGGGGGCCTTTCCCGCGGCCGGTTCTACCTATACCTACGCCCAGCGGGCACTCAGCGAACACGTGGGGTTTCTGGCCGGCTGGGCGATGATGCTGGATTACTTTCTCATTCCCCTCTTGAGCGTCGTTTACGCGGCGCTGACCGCAGCGCGCCTGGTGCCGGGGGTTCCGTATTTCATGTGGACCATGTTGTTCACGGCGATCATTACGTTCATCAATGTGCGGGGCATCCGCATGACGGCCCGGGCCAGCCGTCTCATGATGGTCATCATGGCCGCTTCCACGGTGCTGTTTCTTGGACTCGCTGGCCGCTGGGTCATCGGCTCAAGCGGCTTCGTGGGCCTGTTCGTGCCGCGGGCCTTCTTCAGCGCCGAGACGTTCTCGCCGCGCTCGCTGATGCTCGGTGCCGGCATTGCCACGCTCTCCTACATCGGGTTCGACGCCGTGTCGACGCTGGCCGAGGATACTCACCGGCCCGAGCGCGACATCGCAGTGGCCACGGTGGTCGTGTGTTTACTTCAGACCGTTTTCTGCTTCCTGACGGTGTATCTGGCCGAGCTTGTCTGGCCTGACTACCACTCTTTCCCCCAGGTAGAGACAGCCATCCTCGACATCGGCCGCGTCATTGGCGGGCCGTGGATGCTGGGCTGGATCACTTTTGTGCTGCTCGTAGCGGGCCTAGCGAGCGCGATGACCGGCCAGGCGGGGGCCTCGCGCTTGCTGTTCGGCATGGGCCGAGACGGGGCCATCCCCCGGCGCATCTTTGCCTACGTTCACCCGCGCTACTCGACGCCCACGCGCAGCATCTACGCCATGGGCGCCGTTTCGCTCGTCGGCGCCCTGCTCATGCGCTTTCAGCTCGCGGTCGAACTCCTTAACTTTGGGGCTTTTGTAGGCTTTATTCTGGTGAACCTGAGCGTCATCCGCTACTACTACTTCCGTCTGCGGTGCCGGCGGGGGATGGATTTCGTACTGAACCTGATTTTCCCTGCACTGGGCGCGCTGGTCTGCGGCTATGTCTGGATGAGTTTGACGGCCAAGGCGAAGCTCGTGGGGTTTGGCTGGATGGCCCTGGGGGTGATTTATCTCGCCGTTCTCACTCGGGGCTTTCGTCTTTCTCCCCGATCCCTTCAACTCTAAGAGCCTAGGAGCTTCCCATGTCTTTTGACGCAGCGCTCGAAGATAGACTTTGTTTCTACGTTGACAGCCATCAAGACCGGCTGGTTGGAATCATCCGGGCTCTGGTATGCACTCCCTCGGAAAACATGCCGCCAACGGGAAATGAAGAAGCCTGCCAGCAGTACGTGGCGGAATTTCTGCGCCGGCAGGGGTGGGAGCCGGCGGTTTACTCTCTGGGGGACGTGAGGGGATTGTGCGAACACCCGCTGTTTTGGCCGGGGCGGGATTACTCGCGACGGCCGAATGTGGGCGCGCGCAAGCGGGGGCAAGGCGGAGGACGGTCGCTGGTACTCTCCGGGCACATCGATACGGTGCCGCGCGGCTCGCAGCCATGGACGCGCGATCCCTTCGGCGGCGAAGTTGAAGGGAACCGCCTTTACGGGCGCGGCTCGAACGACATGAAGGGAGGCGTAGGGACAAACCTCTTTATCGTGGAGGCTCTGCGTGAGCTGGGACTCGAGCTGCGCGGCGATCTGGTTTTCGAGACTGTTGTCGACGAGGAGTTTGGCGGAGTGAACGGTACGCTCGCCGGACGCTTGCAGGGCTTCAACGCCGAGGCAGCGGTGATCTCCGAACCCTCCTTCCTTAGGATCTGCCCCGCTCAGCGCGGCGGCCGAACGGCGCACATCACCCTCCAGGCTTCCGGAGGAGTTCTGACCGAAGGCAAGTTACCTTCGGGCGTCGTGGACCAGCTCCGTCATTTTCTGGTGAGGGTCCAGGACTTCGCTGAGGCACGCCGCAGGAAGGTTCGTGTCCATGAACTGTACTCCCGTGACACGGATCCCGTCCCGGTTTCAATCACCAAAGTTTTCACCAGCCCCTGGGGGACTACCGAACCCATCACGGTCCCCGAGACCTGCAAAATCGAAATGTACTGGCAGATGATGCCGGGGGAGCAGCAAGAGGAAATCGAGCAGGAGTTTTCCGAATGGCTCGATGATGTCACGAGGAGCGCGCCAGAGCTGTTCTCGATCCGGCCGCGCGTAGAATTTCCCATTCGTTGGTTGCCGGGCTCGGCAATTTCGAAGTCCGAGCCGCTCGTGAAGGAACTGGCGGGTTCGGCTTCAAAGGTGCTGGGCGAAGAGCCGGCGATCGTGGGCATTGAAGGTCCTTGTGATATGTACGTGTTTCACCAGGCATTCGGAATCCCAGCCGTGCTCTGGGGTGCGCGAGGAGGCAACACGCACGCCGCGGACGAGTATCTGGAGATCGACTCAGTGGTTGCCGCCACCAAGGCGCTGCTGGTTTTCGTGTGCCGCTGGTGCGGGGTTGCCGACTGAAGGATCAGGAGTGTGCGTCGTCAGCGCTTTTAAGACTGCCCCTCTCTAGGTAAAGCCACAGTCCACTGCGCAATTTACGTCGTAGTTGATCCAGCCCAGATCCCATGCGCTCCGACTGGCACTTCCAGGACCTCGTGGGCCGCATGAACGTCCCAGCGTGAGCTCGCAGCCAGGAAATCACGCGCTCGACTGGCAGGCACAGCAACCGGCGGCACTACGCTTCCAAGACTTCTTGCTTCACGTGAGCCTCTCACCCTTGCCAGACTCGTCGCGGGGGAATGCTGCCCAGCATGAGGTAGAGGCGGGGTCATATCTGCTGAGTATGCTGAAACCAGCCTCGAATGTCCGGAAGACCCGGATCAGCCTACCCTAAAAACGACACCAAAGCGGAAGTCTATGAGGTGCACCGATTCCCCTGACTCCGGCGACCAGAGATGATCACGGAATTCAACGCGCAATCCGAGACGTGATCTCAGCCAGTAGTTCATTCCGCCACCGTAATGAATAGCTGCTCCAGCGCCGCCTGCAAAGAGGACTGAGAACCCGCCAGTAGTGAAGGGATCAAACTTCCGCTGCGAGCCTGTCCCGAGGAAATGATACGTGGGACTCACCGACGCCAAGCCGGTGCTGATTGCGTACCGGTTAGTAAGTGGCTTGAGAGCTCCGATTTCTGCCCCGAGACCGAACCTCCTCGCGAGGGCAGCCTCGCCCCCACCGCCTAAATGGATGAAAGTTCCGTCCCATCGCGTGAAGGCACTCTTCGGTACGACAAGGGGTCCCGTAAAGCCGTAACCGTAGCTACGATACTGCTGAGCCAAGGCCGCAACGCTAAGGTTCAGGAGCACAAGGAGAGCCATTAGGAGGTTCCCCACCGTTCCGCTCACTGATTCTGATGCGGTCCGAGGAGGTGCTGGGAAGCAAGTCATGGAATGCCGCTTTCTTTCCGTCGAAGTCCGTCGCTTAGACGCAACGTTGTTGACTGGGATTTCCACTTTGATTGGATGACGGCGCCGGCCCCCTGCGACCGAGTAGATTCTCTCTTGAATTGCAAGGAAGATTTCTGATTTGGAGGCGCGTGCAGCAGGTAGACTTGGGAGCGGTTGGTCGACTAAGGCTCGGAGGAAAGGAGCCGAGCGATGGTAATTGTAAGATGTGACTTTCATTCGTGCTACCAGCAAGTTGCGATGTTGGATATGGAGACGGGAGAGTTGGTGGAGCGTCGGCCAGAGCACGAGAACAGGGAGGCACTCCGTGTATACTATCCGCATCCAGGACGGCAAAATGGAAATCCTGGTTTCTGTCTCTGTTGAAGGGAAGGAAATGTATGTCCAAAGCCATTCTCCCAATCTTCTGCCTTTTGCTCGCCGCCACGGCGAGCGGCGTCAGCCTGAACATTCCTTCCGCCGGTGGTCCTCTGACCGTTAACGGGCTCGTCGACGAAGACATCTGGACACAGGCCGTCGTGCTGCCGCTCCAGCCGGCGGAATTCGGTGCACCGTTCCCGGCGGGCGGGGAAATGCGGGCCGTGGTGCGGGGAGGCTATCTGTGCCTCAGCGCCTGCCTTCCCGAGACCGGCCGCGTTGTTGCAAGATCGATTGGCCGGAATCCGGTCTGGTGGAGGGAGGACCTCGTTATCTGGACTTTCCGGTTTCGCAGTTCCGAGGAGCGCAACGTCTCCCTGACTCTCAGCGTGAATCCGCTCGGTGCGTACCGCGTGGAGCCCATCGGGGCCGCCGAAGACCCGCAGCAGCCTATCAGGGCCTCGGCTTCCGTCGGTTCGGATAGCTGGAGCGCGGAAGCGGCGATTCCCGTCGACAAGCTTGCCAAGATCGGATTCGTCTCGGTGGAGAGGATTCGTGTGCTGAGGCCGGATGCTCCGGAACTTCGCTGGTACTGGCCCGGGGTGAACGACGGCTTCGATTTCCAACTGGCACTTGGAGCGTCCAATCCACTGCCTCCGCCCGTCGTGACTAAGGACTGGGGATTCTCTGCGCCACCCACCGCGCCGGTCACATCCACCGATCCAGTGGCGGTCGAACTAGCCTCGGTTCCGCACCAGGTCTGGACGGATGCCGAGCGCAAGAGCCTGGGCGTGGAGCGGATGTGGGAGAAGAACCTGCGGTCTCGTGTCACCGAGGCGGCTCTGGCCGAGAGACACGATTGGGAGAAAGTCGGCACGGTGGCGGACTGGGAGAAGTTTCGTGACCGCCGGCTTGCCGCTTTGAAGACCTCTTTCGGGCCTTTCCCGGAGCGCACGCCGCTGCGCGTGGCCGTGACCCGGCGCTTCAATTACAGCGACGGGTTCATTTTGGAAAACGTCGTCTTCGAGAGCCGGCCCGGACTGGTGGTCACAGCGAATCTGTATCTGCCGGCGAAGGTCACCGGTCGCGTCCCCGCCATCGTTGTGGCTCACAGCCATCACGCGCCGAAGGTTCAATCGGAGCTGCAGGATATGGGCATGACCTGGGCCCGTAACGGCACTGCCGTTCTGGTCATGGATCAACTCGGAGCGGGCGAGCGGGTGCAGTCCCAAGCCTGGCCGCGCGAGAGCTACTACTCGCGCTACGCCCTCGGGATGCAACTCTATCTCGCCGGCGAAAGCCTCATGAAATGGATGGTCTGGGACCTGATGCGCGGAATCGATCTGCTGCTTGAGAGGCCTTACGTAGACCCCACCCGCATCGTCATGCTCGGCGCGGTGGCCGGCGGAGGAGATCCGGCGGCAGTGACGGCAGCGCTCGACAACCGCATCGCGGCCGTGCTGCCGTTCAATTTCGGCGAGGCTGGGCCTGAGGAGCATTATACGGAGGGTCCCCGCGGCTACGATTTCGAGACTGCGTATCCGGGGTGGGGCGAATGAGAATCGACGCGTTGCCTACGGCAAAGCATCGCCGGCCAGTTCTTCCCGTGGTTCATCTGCGCTTCGGTCGCGCCGCGCCGGTTCGTCTACTCGTTCGAGATTTCTTGGCCGAACGGCGTAGAAAAACAACCGGCCTGGGCGAGGTACAAGAAGGTATTCGATCTCTACGGGAAGAAGGACCATCTCGATCAGGTGGACGGGTTCGGACCTTTTCCCGGACCTGGCGAGTGCACAAACGTCGGTGTTTACCTTCGAAAGAAGATTTATCCGATTCTCAAGCAGTGGCTGGACGTCCCGATTCCGCCCCATGAGTATCACAACGTGCGCTCGGATTCGGACCTGATGTGCCTGACGCCCGAGGCCGCCGCCGAACGGAGACCGAAGACCACGAGCGAGATCGCCTACCGGATGGCGGAGGAGCGCCTGTCTGCGGCGCGCGCAAAACTCGCTTCGCTCCCTGCGGCGGAGCGGCTCCAGAGCTTGCGCGCTTCTTTGAAGGCTAAACTCGGGGACATTGAGCCAAATACGCAGGCGGCAGCCCGCATCGCCTGGACTAAGCCCTTGTCCGGTCTTGCGGTGGAAGCCGTCGAGCTTCAAACGGTGCCCGGGCTGAGCGTCCCGCTGTTATTGCTCAAACCCAAGGCGAGTTCTTCCAAGCGTCTCCCGGTTGTCCTGGCACTGGCGCAAGGCGGCAAGGAGAGATTCCTTGCCGAGCGGAACGGCGAACTGGCCGCGCTGCTGAAACAGGGCATAGCGGTATGTCTGACCGACGTGCGTGGAACCGGAGAGACGGCGCGCGGTTCTTCAGCAACGTCTCTGGCAGCGACCGAGTTGATGCTCGGCGACACGGCTCTGGGCACGCGACTCAAGGATGCGCGCACCGTCCTGCGATACCTCTCCGGGCGCGGGGATCTTGACCCGAAGCGCGTTGTCCTCTGGAGCGATTCGTTTGCCGGAGTCAACCCGCGCGGCTTGCTGCTCGATCAGAGCGTGGACCAGCAACCCGGACCTCAGGCCATCCAGCAGGCGCAGCCGCTGGGAAGCCTACTGACGCTGCTGGCAGCGCTCTACGAGGACGATGTGCGGGCTGTGGCAGTGCGCCGCGGCTTGGTTTCCTATCTCTCGGTTTTGAAGGACCGTTTCTGCTATGTGCCGCAGGACGTGATCGTGCCCGGCATTCTCGAGAGCGCGGACATCGTGGACGTTATCGCGGCACTGTCGCCCCGCGCGGTGCTTCTCGAAGGCTTCGTCGATGGCCGGGACCGTTCGCTTTCCACGTCTGAGCTGGAAGGGGAACTTCGAGCGGCGTCGTCGGCGTATCGCGGCGCTCCGTCCCAACTCGTTGTCCGGGAGCAAGCGGCCGAACCCGAGCTTGCCGCCTGGATGGCTGGGCAGGTCTCGCGGTAACAATAGCGAGTGGGGAAAGGAGAACTCCCTTGCGATCGTTCCGTCGTCGAGAGATTCTGACTTAAACGACACAGTCGAGTTGCTGAAAGGGTCTGAAGACCTCGCCTCTTCTTGATGAGTTTTCTGCCAAAGCGCAAAGATCACAGGGCTGGATGCGCAAGACTGGTGATCCATATGGGGTGCGGTACCTTGAAGCGGTTCGGCCCACGTCCGCATTTCCCATCACATGTCCTGCTCCGCAAAAACTCCATGAAGGCTAAGAATCAACGGTTGGATTCCACTGCTTCGACTAGGGTCGGACCTCGAGCGTCATTTCTCCGAAGGGCGTTGGCGTTCTGAGACTCAGTGCCATTGGGTTTTTCTGGACTCGCGAGGGGAAATCGATTGGCGACATAGCAGGCTCCACTGCCCTACGACTTCACAATTACTTGCAACTTATATGCGGCCCAATGCGTGTGGATTCCGTAAGTCATTGAATTGGTGGGCCCCGCAGGACTCGAACCTGCGGCCTTCGGATTATGAGTTCTGGTCCCGAGGGTTCACATCGTAGCAAACAATTGCTCTTAGTGTCACGAGATCAGACACTTAGACGGTTCACGAGACGCAACCCGCCGCGTACCACCAAATACTGCCGAGGGTGTTGAAAAACCCTTACCGGGGTCTCCAAAACCTTTGCGACGGACAAAGAGTCAATAACTTGCAGGCATATTCAATGATCGGAAGGGGCCGTTGCCGTACTTTTTCAACACCCGCTGCCATTTGTTATTAAGGGGGGCGCAAAATCGGGGACAGTCCATTTCCTGCGCATTTGGTGGAGACCTTGCCCTCAGTTTAGGTAGCTGGTGAACACGCCAGCAGGGGAATCCGGCGACAGCATTAGTTCCATTCGAGAAAATATCTGGCTTCGTAGCGAGCGCATCCTGAACATCAGGGTGCGCCCCATGGGCGGGTTATGGCTCATCGCCGTTGCAAGGCTTGCTGCGCCAGTGGTACCGAACCGCCAAGCACCCTCAGAGCCACATCAGTG